>Ga0228666_1000032_pt1 | contig 131134 bp, 137 predicted proteins | sample 80DmetaG_FD_182702 | JGI IMG/M metagenome (GOLD analysis project Ga0228666, IMG submission 182702) | Seawater microbial communities from Monterey Bay, California, United States - 80D | ecosystem: Environmental > Aquatic > Marine > Coastal | place: USA: California | collected 2016-10-11 | reverse complement strand
AACATCTAGTATGTCGTTTTTCGCGTCATTCAGTCTGATAATCGCATCCTGACATGTGGGTATAGGTGAGGATGTTTGTTTAATTTGTTCTACAAACACGACGATAAATGTTTACTATACCGTTTCTTACATTGGCAAGCTCGTGCGGGTTCTTGTCGGGATGAACGAGCAACGATATCTGTTTCCAGCGCCGAATAACCTTGCTCTTTTCGTGAATCGCGATGTCAAGTCCGAGTATGTCGAAAACGCACATATTATTGTGGGTGGTCAGGTAGTTCGTCGCGGCGCGCGCATTGCCCTCTGCGAGGAATACTTCCATCCCGTCGCCTCTGTGGTTGGTAGAATTTCGGTTGGTGGTTATCTGATGGCGGCATGGTGGGTGTTGTCGCGGCGGGTCCTGCGGCGTCCTCTGTGGTTGGTAGAATTTCGGTTGGTGGTTATCTGATGGCGGCATGGTGGCGCGTAGCCGTCGCGGAAGGTTGTGTGGTGGCTAGCAGCGACGACCCGTCTCGTAACATGTTTGCGGTGGTCTAGGTATAGATATTCAATGATGTGGTAACACCTTATCTAAGAAATGCAACAGCGGTGGAGACGATTTGCCACGTTCTCGGGTTCTGCAGACCAACAACACCTCCTCGGTTGTGTGGACCCTTGGTCGCCGAGTGTGATTGATTGTTAAGAATTGTTATTTACTATGTATTTCCTGCAGCTTCGAAGTGAAAATATCAATTATAGTCAGTTCGAATATAGATGTACCGCGGCTTCTATGCAATCACTGTTTTAATTAGTTGTCTAATCTCTGCGCTGATATTTTCATTGACAAATTCATAAGGAATATGGTTCCTAGTTTTCGGAATTAAACACAACCTGCTAGGGATTTGCTGTGAGGGATGGTCTCGAAATCGATAGTAGTAATATTCCATTCGGCGGAACCGAGCCGAGCGAGCGACCCGTCTCGGGATAACCAGAACCGTGTTGCCGTGTTCCGCTCGGGTGAGGTGGATGAGTGAATCAACCAACAGTGGCTACAATGAACAGTGCTTGGAAGGGTTCGAAAACGAGTTTGATAACGACTATATGGACGACGACTATATTTCCTCATTCAATATTCCGGTCGCAGTGGAGACATTTGACCATTTAGACACTGTTGCCATTGCGACGCCACCTAGTCCGAACCAAAGCGAATACGGCGAAAGTGATTATGGCGGCGCGATGTGGAGCGGGTCAGAAGCGGCAGCGCCTACCATGCTACCCACCGCGGCAGCACCTACCATGCCACCCACCGCGGCAGCACCTACCATGCCACCCACCGCGGCAGCACCCGCCATGCCACCCACCACGCCACCCACCGCGGCAGCACCTACCATGCCACCTAGCATACCGGGACCAATTAATAATTTCGAATATGATAGCGATGATAATATGTCCCACACTGACGGAAGTGATCCATCGTCGGGTGAAGACAGCGATGTCATGCGCTATCAAGTCTCCATTGGGATCATAAGAATTGTGCGACGGGAACGACGACATCAAGGGGATTATGAGGGAGAGGAACACGATACAGATTGATCATGCTATGTTAGGTCGCCACGCATTTTTGTGCGTATACTCTGTAGAACCAATCTGCGTTGGTTATAAAAAAAGAAAGAAGACAAAAAATATTTAGTAGTAGAATACGTAGATTGTCTAAAAAGTAAAAGAGAAATCTTGTCATTTTAAGATGACTTCGAAATGAATATGAATTTCATATTTAGCTGTGCGGGTTTCTTGATGTTCCGTATTTCCCTCTTCCGCGTCAAATAATATATAAATTCAGAAGACAAAATTTGATTTTTGTTTATATGGAACCAATAAAATCGATAACCTCGCGCAACTGTCTTCGATAATGTCTACATTTACATGGACACCGGCCGCCTAGATTATCACTCGTTAGGTGCTGGTGCGAGGACCAACCATATCCAGGTATCAATGGATCGCCCGAGTGTCTTTTGCAACACTGACATTTGTGAAGAGAATCGTGGATTTCTTGAATTGTCTCCCTCTCCACACGTTCATAGATGAACTGTGCAAAAGAGGGCAACTCCGTGTCCATATCTACCTGATATATATGAGTATGCCACAAAATATCCTGGTTGTTCGAATGATGTGCTTTATTCAAAAACTCCAATCGATTTAAAGCGGACCGAGACTCAACTAGATACTTGAGTTGTTTTTTGGCACCATCAGGTAGTTCCGGGGTTGAAATCGGAAGTATCGTCGTGGATAGCTCGTTGAGCGATGGAACGGACATATCGGAGTGTGTGTGCGAAACGTCCATAGCACAATGAATATTATTGATTTGTTATCAGGGATGTTTCGTTTCAATTTTTTAAACAAAAATATGGATGATGGTAAACATGTATTTTTTGTATATTCTTGGATATATTTTGCAATTTGTTTGATGTAACGATAGACTATTTGTTTACGGCGGTGCCCCACTTTGCCTGTTTTGCTTTAATGCGCGCCCACCGTTTTTCCCGAATGCGTTCCTCAGCACCTTCCTTTAATTTTATCAGGTGGGCATTTTGCGACCTCCATGCTATATCTTTAAATATTATCCGTTGCGCGATCTCTTCGTAAAACTTGCGACTTTTGTATCCACACGAAATCCGTCTCAGCAAGAAGGACTTCCACGCTTTAGGGTCACGAAAGTATTTGTGGTCGCGGCGAGTGCCTCCCATCAAGATAGGATCAATTATTTTGCTATAATTAATCGCATCTTCGATTGTGCTTACACGTAGGGTGTCGAACTTGGAATAATCCATTTTAACACCGTAAATGCCAGCGAAGTCGCGGATGATAAGCCAAGGACCCTGCGCAAACTTGTGCGTTTGTGGAGCGGACATGTTGGAAATGTTGGGGTGGAAACTTGGAAACTATCCTAGTATTGATGTATGTAGCATTACGAACTGAAGTCCATTTCAATTTTATTTGTGAAATTAAAAATGACTATTACCCGACCGTTTCACTCCAACTTTCTGTAACATTTTGTGCTTTATTCATTGTTTTGGTTGTGGAACTGGTTGTAAATCTCTATTTTCAATTTTATTTCTTCGTAAAATTGGCGACTTTTGTATCCCCGCGTCACCCTCTTTAACATGCGCGCTTTCCATGATTTTGGATGGTGGTAGTTGTGTATAAGGGTCGGTGGTATAATATCAGACCACCTCATTGCGTCGTGAATATCACTCACGTGAAGTTTCAAGATGGTAGAATAGTCCATTTTGACGCCATAAATTCCGACAAACTCCTTGATGATACGCCACGAAGCCTGATCGAATGTGTGATTCTTCATACGGGACCCTTGGAAGGTATGTTTTTGTTCTATGGATGATTGTGTACTGCGTATTTCAATTTTTTATGGTGCAATAAAAATATGCCTTTAACCTCCCACTTTGTCTTTTTTTATCGTAAAAACTTCCTTATCTGCAAAAAATAGATTTTCTAAACTCATTATAGTATGCCTCATGCAGTCACGCCGCACCATCACACGGGATAAGTATATCCGTTCCCCGCCCCATACATCACCTTCTCTTCATTTTCGTTTACCTAACGAAGTTTCTTACCCTCGTTTTCTTGTTAGTTATCGTTTTTAATAAAATTACAGGTGCGTTTATTATGTCCGGGTTCACCACATAGTCCGCACATCTTGGGTTTTTTCTTTGTCGTAATTTTCGTTGGCGCGGCAGCGTCTTGTGGTTTGGTTGTCTCCTCCCGCTTGTTTGCTTTGTTGATGATATCGCGGAAGCGCGGTTCGTCGTCATCCGTCGCGAGCATGACGCGGTCAATCACAGCCCCCATGTCGCCATTATGCTCCTCGTACGCCGCCATGACGTCACGCACTTCCTCTGACAGCGCGAATGAGTGGGGTGTTGTATGGTGATTGGATGGTTCGCATGCATGCGTTGCTAGTTCTTCCGCTGGTTCTCAGACTTTCGTTGCAAATGTGAGCGCACCTTCCGAGCCGCGGTATTTATTTGCGAACTCATCGATCCGCTCTTCAGTAACTTCAGGGAACATGTATGGTGACTTGATGGTGTCGGGTTGCTCTGTCGCGCCTGGTGGCTCTGGGATATCCGATGACACGGTAGCGTGTGGCGGCTCGGCGAGAACAAGTGTTTTTCCAACCTCATAGAACTCTAAGATGCGTTTACTTTGGTTGTATTTTCCGATGCCCTCTCCAGAGGTCTTGTCGTAAATAAACCCCTCTTCATCAATCTTATACTCGATGTTGTGTGAGAAGAACGGTTCGACTTCAACTTCGTCCTGCGCACCCCTACCCAAAGCGGACAAACGTGTCACTGTGTTCGTATTATTCTTTGCGTCCAGCATATCCCCGCGGTATGTATTTGCGAACTCCGGTTGTTCGGTGGCGACTAGTTGCTCTGCCGCACCTGGTTGCTCGATGGCAACAAGTGATTTCATAACCGGGTGCATTGAGAAGAGACCAGTGTTTTTGTGGTATCTCCCAACAGCCTCTCCGGTGTCATTGTCGTAAACAAATCCATCTTCATCAATCTTATACTCGATGTCTAGAGAGAAAAACGCCTCGACTTCAACTTCATCGCGAGGCCCTCCCCCCAAACCAGTGCAAATACGGGTCATCGTCTTCGCATTATTCTAAGCATTTGATACATGGAATGATGCAGTAGTTATTTATATAATAGCCGCGCGAAATGGTGCAGGAGTGCAAGTAATCTATATATACAATGATACCTTAGTCGGTTCATCTTTCTCGGTCGGTTCACTTATCATAGTCTCTTTGATAGTAGATGACAATTCGTCAACACAGTCCTTTGTCTCATGTACCGGCATTGTGTCTAGCATATCTTCGAGTGCGTTGATGATGGTTCCTGATAGGTTTTGCTCACACAACCATGATATTTCATCGTCGGTTCGTGTCTGACACCATTCGTCCATAGTTTTGACAGCCTCGGTCGTGAGTGGCTTGGTCCTTTCCGCCAATTCTTCTGCCGCGTTAATTCTCTCGATATCTTCGATTCGATTGGCAAAAACCGCGGTTGCTTCCCTCGTTACATTTGTCAACCGCTTATGGAACGCCCTTAACAGTCGGACCTCTTCTCCCATGATAACTGGCGGTGCTTGTTTGTGATGCAATTGTCAATTTGTTGTAGTGTCCGCGGAGCCACCAATTAGGTCCTTGTACAAAATTTCCTTGGTGGATTTTGTCAGTTGTTATACCACTATCATACTGACTTTATTTCTATTAAGTGAACAAGATATCTATTTCCCTTATAATTTGAATATAAATAGATCCAGTACAAGCCAGTGTTATACATTCTCTGAGGTGGACAATTTTGCGGAAATCCTCGCCAAGTCCCAGGTAGCGGACACAACTTGTGCCATGAGCCGTAGAGCTGGTCCCGGACGAGGGCGTCCGCCTAAGAACTGTGTCTGGAACTACGAGCTCGGCAAATATGTTACCTCGTCCGTGTCTCAGCACCCCTCGCCATTGCAATGGGGTACTGTAACTAATAACAATGAATCGCAGAATGCTTCCACTAAAGATGATGGTGGTTCCTCTCTACCGCCTCCGCCGCCGATGTTTTCGTGGGACTCCGATGACTTTGAAGATGCAGTACTTGATGTAGGTCGTCGTCAAGGTCCATACCGCAACTGTACTCGCGGACAAAGAGATGTGTCCGGACAATATGAAGATGGTTACTATGCGCAGGTGCTGATATTCCCCAAGATATAATGTGGCACACACATTTAAACCCGCCCCCACCGCCATCATTGTAGGTCCGGCGGACGAAATCCACTTCAACTACGTCAACTGCATCGGTTAAAGAACCGGCGAAAGTGTACTTGCCACCGTGTCGGTTCAAACTGGACCGCACGGCTTCATCGCCTACTCGCGCAAAAGATATGTCTTCGCTATTTCCGATTCCTATAATGAAATACGCCGCGTCGGTTCCATCGTCAACCCGGTTTTCGGCGTTCAAATATGAGACCCCGCCACCTTCTCTGCAGCGTAGTCTTTCGGAACAAGCAATCGAACTACTCGTGACTGGACTAAATGATATCGATTTTCGTGATGACAACTATGACTTCGACGAGCAAGACTTCGCCGAAGATTTTATGCACACGGTAAAGAGTGAATTCTACGTGTGGTACATCCTCAAGACAGACCAAGAGAAAAAATGGCTTAATAAAAACCAAGATGCGACAAAGATGATTCGGCTCGCCCTGAACGGCTTCGACAACTTGATGAAACTTAATGGTGTCTAGTTGTAAATGTAAATAACAGATACACAAGCAAGGACATGATGCGGATGAACCGGGTGAATAATCTATTTGGCTGTTATTGGAAAAGGAGGATTTTATGTGAAGAATTCATAAAGCCGTTGGAGGACTGCTTTGAATTTCTAATGAAATAAATTAGTATATTTGACAAGACACGTTTCGGATACATTCGTCAGCAGCGCATTATAAATGAATGTTGTATAAAAATAATCACTGCATTTTCAGCGCCGGTGTAAAAATAATGTGCTTAGGACATCGCGCACGTGCTATTGTATTTCCTGCCTGGGGATTTAAAGGAAAATGCTTTCTTTATTATTTCATATTTCCACAACACGTTTTTGTACCGCCAAGGTAACTTCACCCGGGCAATCCCATTCTCTCATGTCTGGTCCGGGTGAGTTGACGTCCAGATAGTAACAGCAATATCTGGATGAACTGTACGAAGCGCCTCCAGCGCATAACTGCTAATTGTGTAGCCAAATACACCAGTTTTCGCACAAAACGAGGTGAGATTACCAAAGCTTGACGAAACCGCGTTGACAACACTATCGTTGATTGGTGTATTGCCCATGTCAATGTATGATATATTGGGACAAGTTGCGCCGAGCGTAAAGATGTATTGAACCAGATTGTTGGGGTTTTCCCAATTATGATCATAATCTTCTGTTTCTGGAATTCCGCATAGAGCAATTGACCGTAGTTCGGGGTACAGCTGCCCCATAGCAACCATTACCTGCCCTACACATTCGATATTACTCCCATGGCATTCACGGAATGCTCCAATACATTCTTTCGAGAAAAAGCATTGTGGCCAATCTTGCTTTCGTATTGAGACAATGTCGAGTTTTCCCATGAGCCGTTTAAACCAAATAGTGGGCTGAGATTCTTCGTCTTCGTAATAAAACGAGTTATCAAGTAACCCCGACACTCCATTGTCGACATGAAATGATATGATGTAGGTATGAATTATCTTCCGAATGAACTCTTCCGAAAATGAGTGTGCGAACCTATCCATTTGCATCATAACATTTGCTTTAAATAATATTGTGTGAAATGTTTCGTTGTCCGAGCGGTGATTTATCAACTGAGGTTCCCCTCGATGTCGGAGAATATGCAGAAGTTCTTCGTTCCGGGACCAAACTTTCATAAGCGTCATCAATACTGAAATGACGTGGTGTTTCGCGTCGTCGTGTTCCAGCAACCGCTTGACATCATTTGCGCATATACAATACCATTCTTTCGATACAAACATTCCTTCTCTATATCCGATAAACAACACAAGCATTCGTACCGCTCTTGGGTGTACCATGATCCCGCGAGCGAGGTATTGCGATAGGTTGCTCGCCCAGTAGCAGGCGTTCGGTGCGTTGTCGAAGTTTGTTACCGAGGTCATGGTACAGACAACCCAACTCGTTCTCAGAAAGAGACTGTCGAAAAGCCGGTCGCCAATGGATTGTCGCAACAAAATCACGGAAGCCAGGAAGCAAAGAAAATACAAGGCTACGTGTGAGGCAAATAATAACGAAAATCTCGATCGCTAGGGAATGTAGCTAAGAGAATACATTTAAACAACTGGCTCTTTGAATTCTACATTTGCCCACCTATTTTCCGAATTCCCTTTTCCGAATTGTTCTTCTTTGTTTGCTCTGTGGGGAGGGGACCCTCAGTGTGCAGAGACTAAAAACTTGCGCCATGGCGTCTGTCGAAGAAGATAGTAGCCTGTACCTCACGCATCGCACCTACCCGGTTATGCAGTGGAACCAGAAGGACCTCACGCTGCTCGCCGCCACCGCCGACGGATACAATGAATCTGTCGAGCGTTCCACGAAAGTCGCGCGGACCATCAAGGAATTCAATGGAAACAATGGACCAGGTGTCTGCATCTTCGAGGAGGTTCGCACTGGCGGTGGTGGGAAGCGAGCACTCGAGTTCATCGTGGATTACCTTAACAAAAATTCATATGACGATTCGTGGCGTTACAAACTCTCTGGCGAAGTGAACCCGCAGGGGCGGCGGCGCGAACTCTACGCCGTCATTTGGCGCCAAGAATTGATGGGCGACTTGCACGCCGACCCGGCGGAGAACGGGCACCGCATCATGACCGACGGCTTCTACCCGAAATATGGACGGCGTACCACAGCGAGCGAGACTGGCGGACTTTCTACTGCTCCCGCGTCCGGCGGCGGCGAAGAGAAGGACCCGTTATCCAATGACCCGCCGAAGTTCGCCGGCACCACCATCCAGTTCGCCGGCTGCACCATAGAACTCACCACGGTCCAACAGTCGTGGGCGACACTTGACCGCGATGGAGAAGTAAACCTATACTTCGACCGGGCACCAGTTCTCTTCTCATTCTCGCCACCAACATCAACGTTTGACATCCACATCGTCGTTTGTCATGCCGCCACCGGTGGCGAGTTTAAAACACCGTATCAGAACATGATCGAGGCAGCGTTCGTCCAGAGCATCTGCACCCAGTCCGTCGAGCAAGGCAAGTACGTCGTCCTGTTGGGCGACTTCAACACCGACGAGGAATACAACAAGACGGTGTGCATGTGGGACGCCGATGTTCCGTTCACTGTACAGATCGAAAACGACCTCTTCGCATCCACCAAGCAAGCATTCTTGGAGAAGTTCTACCGAGGCGTGCCGAGCGGGTTGCCCACAAACTTGTTCCCGTTCTTGGCAGGCGGTGGTGCCACGCCCAAGCATAACGACGACATCTGGCTCCCCGACGTCGACGAGAAGGTCCGACACATCACGTTGAAGGAGGGGAAACTCGACACCGGCGTGCACAAAGGCGTTGTTCATAAGATTCCCAATTACGTGCTCACCGAGTGGGACAAGAAGACCCGCGCCTACTTCGACGGCATCGGCAACACCAAGTTCAAGAGCGCCAGCAAGCACACCCTCAACCGCCTGCTTTCCATGACGTGGAGCGACCACCGCCCGATTACGGTCATCATCTCGCCCACCACGGACTATGTGAAGTGTTACGATATTGATTTTGACCTTGAAATCGAGGGCGACGAGGAAGAAGACGCGGAGAAATACACGCTCTCCGAGACCGAACTCGTCACGCAGCAGACTCTTATGGAGATGAACGCTGCTGGCGACCTTCCCGCCGCCGCCGACACGGAGACCACCACCAAGAGCCGTAATGAAACGGTAAAGAAGGAGGTAACCGTGACTCAAACGAAGAAGCAGACGGCGCTTACGGAGTTTTTCCCGTAGAGCAATACAGCATAGCAAATAGCCGACATTGTTGCGACTCTTCTTTTATTCACTATCTCAATGACGCGCGCGAAAATGGAGAACTTCATAAACAACACCATGATGCGGTATTTGTGAAATGAACTATATGACAGTGGTATTGTGAGTCAACCACCCCGTGTCGTGTATTTGTCGAACACATTTCTAAGTGAAATCTATACCACCCCGCCACACATCACGCAATAATATATTCGCCTGAAACACCCTGCCAATTGCACAAGGCTCACCCATCGACCCAGCCGTCACCGCTCCACACCTTTCCCTTCGGCGGGCGCCCGCGAGGCTTTTTCGTGGCGGAGTCAGTGACGGGGGTCTTCACCGGAGACTCACCCACCCGTCGCCACTCCACACCTTTCCCTTCGGCGGACGCCCGCGAGGCTTCTTCTTGGGAGACTCAGTGTCCATCTCCAACTTCTTCGAATGACAATCGTCGTCCCAGAAGCCATTGACCATTCTCTTTCCCATTGCCGACCTCTCGCGAGATCTCTTCGCATTCGAATTGGAGTTCGACTGGTGGGGTGGGTGGCGGCGGTGGGGGCGTAACGGCGGCGTGTAGTTTCGGATAGCGCATTACCTGTTTCTTGTCATTGTCCTTGTCCCCCTCCATGTCCTCGGATGCCTTCTCCTCCTTCACCATGACACTCTCATCCGCTTCCTCGGATGTCTTCTCCTTTTTAACGGCACTCATCAATTTAGGCATCGTGGGCGGCGAGGCGAGACAAAGACGCCGGCAGAGACTTTATTGTCGCGAAAAACCCGGCACGCATAGTTTCGACACTGACCCAGCGCACCGCCGCCGCACCATGGCTTCGTTATCCTCTTCTGTCGTCCAGCCATCCACTGTCTACGCAACGGACGTCCATGACGGTCGGTCTAATGAGCTCATCATGAGGGAGGGCGAGCAGGAGCCATCGCCGTCCGACCCGTCCGCATGGCTGGCGTGGGTTCTGACGTTACCGTCACTCACCGACACACATTGCGCCAAAGTGTGCGATGTATTGGACGAGGTATCGGACGGGGGCATTGCCGACATGGTCACCGTTGAGAACTCCGAACAGTTGTTCGTCTATGGTGGCAACGATCACGAACCATTGGGACGAGATGGGTGCGATCAATCGTCTCGACCTGTTTTCAGCCATGTCGGCAAAATATTATAATATTATGATATAATACAACATGCAACAAAAGAAAAAGAGGAAACTAACAAAAAGAAAACTTGAACGAAAAAAAATAAAGATGGTATCAAATCCTGTATCGTCCGACAAAAGAAAGACACGTAAACGACATCTCCGAGGTGGTGAGGGTGGGGGATGGTTGAGCAGCGCGGACAGTGCAAATTACGATTTCCCCGAGGGGGATACGTTTCGGAATCCGAATGCGAATGTGAATGCGAAGGTGAGGGGGGTGAGGGCGAAGGAACTCGGAGGGGCGAAACCTGATAATAGTAATAGTAATGGAGGCAATCCCTTCAACTTAAATGGACAAAATCCGCCGATCCGCGACCCAGACGATTTCTATAAACCATTCAATCGGCGGGTCATCGGCGGAATGGTGGTTTTTCTCGCCGCTCTCGCCGCTCTCGCTCCAGTAGTAGCCCAGTAAAGATACTAATTATCAGGTGGAAAGAGAGTCAAAAACAACAACAAAACAAAATCCAGAAAAGTAAAAGTAGTAAAAAAGAAGAAGACAAGAAACATTAAACATAAGAAAACAGAAAAAAGATAGTAATAGAAGACGCTCTATCTTTTAGTTACCCCGATATCCATTCAAATACAAGGGCAAATATGTCTAAATGCATGGACGATTGCTTGTCCTGTCAATTGCTGATTTATTTAAAAAAATGGCGCATTCTTTTCACGGTGAACGTTGTGCGTTGTGATGGTATGTGCTATAACAATAAAAATGTAATGAATATATGAACCGACACGTACAAATACCGCGTCCTATATTTTCCGGATCAACCACAAGAACTCTTCGTTTTTTTCTTTTTCTTCTTTGCGTTTATATTCAACCATCCCTTTCAGACGATTATACGTCTTGTGTTCAATTGGTATTTTACGAACATGTCCAAATTGCTGAAGGCTGACATCAAGCTCATTTATAGGAATGATCCCACAACTGTTGTATGAAAGTAATATATATTTTGATTTAGTATTTGAAATGAGTTGTAAGAGAGCCTGTTTTGCGTTTGTGAAACTATTATAGTCTGATTTTACCCAATTTTTTGGCTGCCCTCGGTTTGTATCCGGAATATCAACATACAAGTCCCAGTTGTTTATGATATCCAACATGAAGTAATATACACTATATGCATGCTTATTGTACGGGGGATCATAATAAACCAAATCTAATTCTGGTAATTCAGTTACCCATTTGTTTGTATCCATTTTTGTTATATTCACGTCGCAATCCTTGTCGCAGAATATAGGGGTCTGTATGCTGATGGGTTTTGTAATTCGTGATAAACACGCTTTTTTTTTCCCACCAAACGAACCAATCCCTTGTTCATCTTTGAAGTATGCTGAAAACTGTCCGTTGGTATTGGCGTTGATTGAAGATGCTACTAACAGTGGTGCGAGGATAAATGGACGAAACCTCTCAGGCAACGTGTCGATATAATTTCGCACAGCATCAATCCGCCGTCCATTTTCATGTGTATAATACGCTCGTTCGCCTGGTTCAATTTTGTCGCTTTTGGGCGCCCAATGCCTCGATATCCACGACCTTCCATGATTTTTCTCTTCGGCGATTATATTCGCTTGCTGAATTTGTTTTTTTATTTCTTCTTGAAACTCCTCGTCGGGTGACGCCAAATAGCATTTATTCAAGGTTTCCGAGTAGCCCGAGATGTCGTTTGCATATAGTGAATGTGAGTGTTTTTTTAAAAGTCGCGATACAATCCCCGAACCAGAGAAGCCATCGCCTGCCGAAATTTCTTGGACACCCAATTCTTTTTTCACTATGGCAATTGCGTCATCAATATGCTTTATGATTTTCCGCTTATTCCCCATGTACGTGATTATTTGTGTTTTCATATACGGACCATCACTCATCCGTTCACATCCCCCTTTTTCCACCTTGTCCAAAATGCTGGCTGCTCGTAGAAGGTTGTGAATACCTCCATAATATTCTGATTTTTGCATCGCAATTTGTTTTCTGAAGTTGTCTGACTTTGTTTGATTCTCGTGGACATTTTCACAAAACCCGTTTCAATTTTTCTGAAGAAGCTGCTGCATAATTTACATGTTTGTGCATCTTTACATGTTTGTGTACAGATACTTTCGAAAAATGCCATTGAATATTAGGGGGTGTTGTCCTTATTTAATTGTTCATATTTAAATTCATTGCGGATACACGGAATATTTTATGCAGCGCCAATTCCAAATTGTGTAGTGTTTCGGGGAACCCTGCTCGCAGTGTCTTACATGGACATGATTCACCGGTGGTGTTGTGCCATTCGGGACGCAGTTGTTCTCTTCGTCAACAGGCTCGACATGCGGCAGCAGGTCCTCTCCGCCGCGGAGGACATCGAGGACAACACTACTACGGTGGAGGTCATTGAGGACGCCGAGGACAACACTACTACGGCGGAGGTCATTGAGGACATCGAGGGCAACACTACTACGGCGGAGGTCATTGAGGACATCGAGGGCAACACTACTACGGCGGAGGTCATTGAGGACATCGAGGGCAACACTACCATGGCGGAGGTGACCTACAAATGAGTGACCACGTTCAAAGTTGTTGAACTACCACGGCACCCTCACACGCACCACCAGGTGACAGATCGCAACAATAACTTCTTTCGCAGAGCAAGGGCGGCGGCGAGCCTTATCGCTCTTGAGAACAATGTCTCTGTTGCCGCGCTCGGGTGCATTCTAGAGGAGTATGAGATGGAGCTCCGCATTGGACTATGGGGTGCCCTTCTTCGCGAAGAGACCGCATCTGAGGAGCGAAACCGGGGGGTTTCTCCGAACTAATACAATTTGTATAAGAAGTAATGCGCTTCTCTCTCCAAATTGATTTTTAGGGGAGGAATTGAAGCAAATGAAATGCGCTCCGAAATCAGCACTGGGTGCATGACTGACAAATAATGCTAGTATTATGAACAATGATAAAAATATATTTTTACACCACGTTGTTCTCGGCTGATTAGCGCCCCTGCCCCCCCGACAAACCCTGTTATTAGGGTATATATGATACCTCGTGACACATCGACCCCCCCCCGCCCCAATTATTGTGAGCGGGATATCCGCCGTAGTGCACAATGCCACCATACACCCCTTCGCGAGCCCATGCCTTGTGGGCGTTGGACTTTTAGTGTAGAGTACTGACAATCAATCAATTGTTCTCGTTACTCGTCCGCGATAGCAGACCATTCGTCGCCGAGGCACCCGTCTGGACCCATGTGCGCCATTTGGTTAGGTTGGTTGGTCAAGCATCCAATGCACACAGGGTCTTTCACTGACTTACCACCACCACCACCGGTCTCGGCGACCTCTCCACCGCTCGCTTCGGATATGGTCGGTGGGGTGGCCTCGGTATCGCTCTCCTCCTGGTCCTCAGTCTCATTCTCTAGCAACCGCTTCCCGAGCTCCGTAGACTTAAACTTCATGTAGCGCTTATCGGACTGTTCCCAGAATTTCTTGTTTGCGGCGTCCTCACGAAGGCGCTTCCGGTCGGCGACATCTCGACGCCTCTGTTCGGTTGCTCGGCGTTTCTGTTCGCGCTTCTGTTCGATTTCCTTCTTGACCTCCTGCCTGCGCTCGTACTCGTCTGCATACATTTCATCGGTGTGCTCCGTGATATTCGGTGGGTCAAATGTTTCGAATGTTGCGCTATACAATTTGAATACGATCCCGGGTGGTGTCCATGGGGCAACTGCCCACCCCTTGCCTCCATAACCGTAGGTATCATCTTTCACGATGACAAGAGAGGTTGGAGAAACTGCCTTCAAGGTCTCGAGTTCCCATATGAGCTTAGCTGGGTACTCAAGTCCGGCGTCGAGACCTTCCTTAATGCAATCCGTCATTTCCATCTTGCTCTCAATGAACGCGAGACGCTCCTGAGAGCCGACCCGCCCTTTCTTCTTCTTTGCGGCTACGGTAGCCATGGTGTTTTCTATTCTGAAAATACTGCATTCAGAATTCTGATTGAATTCGTGGAATACTCAAGGTTTATATCTTCTTTTATAGTTTCATGCTGATTGGTGGAAAAATGTTTATAGCCAGCTCTTTGAGCGTCGTCATCATGAAAATATGGAGGGTCTCATAAAATCATTGGTTCTTGTTGAACCCGCCATCATGTCCGCGCCGACCCCTATGAAGTTCACAGACGCGGGGGTGACGTGGACAAAGAGCGATTTCGAGACCACTGCGGCAGCCCAGTCATTTGGTCTCGAGACAAAGATGTTTCGCAACATTTTGTACGAAAGGGAAGTCGCAACTGCGCTCGCTTCGAAACAACTCGGTTCCACATCGGTCACGACCCTGGATAACAAATCCTCGTCGTCCACAACTGCGATTGTTCGCGGGCGTCTTCCTACCGGAAAGGTTCTTTCGCGCGATGGGTCTTCATATATCAACGACCGTTCTAAGAAAGGTTCTTCTGCTCGCAAGTTGAAAGAAACTACTCATGTATGGGAACTTTCGGGCGGAACCACCGGGAGGGGTGGATGGGTGTTGAAACCACAATCTAGCACATCCACTGATGTGGTAGATGGAAAAGTCATCGCATCATCTTCAAGCAAGCCACCTGCGTCTAAAAAACGCTCAGCTTGTGTAGGCTGTGAATGTGGTGGGTGCAATAAGTTCAAGAAGATCAAGAGCGCGGCAAGCGAATATCTGGCAGCCGCGGACATTCTTTCCCGCGAAATGGACACACTTTAATTTGCACTTATCGGAAGAGTGGTGGCGGAGAAGCCTTGATGTTGGGACAACGTTATGGTAGATGAGCAAATATATTTCCGCGTGTAATGTAAAAGACAAATGGCAGAACAAGAGTCAATTGTTCCGTGGTTTTTTTATATCATAGAGAATCGCGGTTATACTTATGCCGGGGTGTCTCCATATTATGAGCGCCGATTGCGCCAGCATAACGGTGAAATTAAAGGTGGTGCGAAATACACAACCAGCAAAGGTCCTGGCTGGACACATATTTGTCTTGTTTGTGGGTTTCGCAACAAGATTGAAGCGCTACAATTTGAATGGGCTGTAAAACACGCGCCTCCTCGGAATAAAGGGGGTATAAAATGTCGTATAAAAAAATTATACGACATATTTAGAAAGGAACGTTGGACGTCAAAATCGCCGCTTTCACAAGATGTTCCTCTTGAGTTGCATTGGAAAGTAAATGTTGACTTAAATGAGATAGACTGTGGTGTCTTGCCTGGTAATGTGGTTGAATTTAAATAATTACAATGCTCTGAAATGGTTAACGATTGGAGAGAGAGTTCCAAATGTTACAGCGTTGTCATCGTCATGGACATATTCTTCTTATGTTGTTTTTCGATTCTGTCGTGGATCTGTTCTTTTGTTGGCGATTTTTTGCGTTTCTTTCGTTTGACAATGATTGTTTGTTTTTTGGAGTTTGTGTTCATTTTTTCGTCCATGGTATGCAATCTCAATTTCTACATATCTGAGAATCTATTTCATTTTTTGTTAATTTTTGTAAAATATAATTCAATAAAAATATGAATATTTAAATACAACGAAAAAATACAATGTAAATCATCAAATGAATTGTAAAATAAGTTGTAGTTTTGGAGAAATAATAGACAAGGTGACAATTTTGAATATTAAACAGAGAAAAGCGACAAATCAAGAGGCGCTGTTTAATATTCAAACTGAATTGAGATTGATTGAAAATGACAACCCTCAAATAAAGACAAAAGACAAATTGTTCGGTAACCTATATGATACCAATTTGAAATTGTGGGATCTAGAAGATAAAATCCGGGGAAAAAGTTCTAAAAAGGAATATGATTCTGAATATATTAAATGTGCTGAATTAATACACACAATCAATGATTTGCGCTACAAAATAAAGAGAAAAATCAATGAGAAATATAATTCACTCATTAAAGAGGAAAAAATATACGACTGTAACATCAAAATTGAATACGAACAATTAGAACGCGGGAAAATCCTGTACACAAAGGGCGAATATAAAGAATCTATGAAAGTTCTAAAATCATTAATGACAAAATACAAAAATTACGAGGAATATGACGAATTTTATATTGATTTGTTATTTTCGTACAACAATATTTGCTCCATTTTCAATGTCGAGTTTCCCTATTATGAAAAGATTACCGAGATTATGAAAAATATAGATATTCTAAATATAAGTAAAGAACAAAAACAATTCTGTAAAGAAAATTACGCGCTATCTTGTTTGTCACAAAATAAATACAATGAGAGTTATGATTATTTGAATCAATTGAATCTCGCCGAAAGAAATAAAGAATTAAATGGGAAAATGGTGAAACACGATAATATGTCTTTTTTCAAAGAGGGAGATAACAGAAAAACCTTACTTTTGTATAACGGTGGAGGAATAGGCGATGGGTTTATGTATGCCAGGTTCATTCCCATTATTCTTGAAAGATTTCCAAACAATGATATCATTTTTATCAGCGACAAAAGAACCTCGTGGATATACCAAAAAACGTTTGAAAAGAATAAGTCGGTTACTATCAAAGATTATAGTGATGAAAATGTGTGTTTTGATTACCATTGTAATGTGATATGCTTGATAAAATACTTGGGGTATGAATACGACACATTGCCGTTTACACCGCTATTTGAAACAATAACGTTGGACCCTTCTTTGTTATGTAGACAAATATTATGGAAAATATCATGTGAAAAAAAAGACAAAAAGTGTTACATTTTTAATTGGAAGGGTAGTAATAATAATGCGCAAGAGTTAAAAAACAGAAAAATGGAATTAAAACACGCGCGATCTTTGTTTCAAATGAAAAATATAAACTGGATCATTGTAACAAAAGATCTGACAACAGAAGAAACCGAAATATTAGACGAATATGATAATGTATATTATTTTGGGAATATTTTAGACTCGCACGGAACATATATAGACACGCTTTGTATAATGAGGCATGTAGATGGTGTTATTTCGACAGATACATCTATAATACACCTGTCCGCGAATTTAAATGTTAATACTTACGCCCTGTTGACAGTTGGCTGTGAATGGAGATGGTCACGAAGCGATAAAACAACATATTGGTATCCAAATGTGAAATTATTTCGACAAAAACGCTTGGGAGATTGGGGTGACGTGGTCAGGGAAGTTGTGGATGAATTAAAAGCGAATAAAGTTTAAAGATATGCTCTGACTATTATTTATAGAATACGCGATAATAATGAATCGTTTTTTTATTTGTACAAACTTGTTGTTGTGTGTGAGTGGTTTCAATGTACCAAATAGTCATATAAAAAGGCGCGCAACCGGATTGAAGATTGCGCGTAAAGACGTGATTAACAAATTTTCAATTGGAGAGCATAGTGGTCAGTCACCGGCAGATTTGACAAAACATATTTATGACGAAGTATCAAAATACGGAGTTGCTCAAAGCTATAATGATTTTCAAGCAAGCATTCAAAATAACCAAGTGGAAGGTGTAAGTCTTTTGACTCAAAACGAACAAATTAAAGGTATTGTTTCAATTGATAAAATGCATAATATTGGTAGTTATGATATTTCAAATTTCCATGTTACTAAAATGATTCCATCATTAGTATCAAGTCTTTTGAATAACCTGGATAAAAATCACATAAATTACGATGTTTTGTATTTACCTGAACCGATTGAACTGGGTACTATTGTTTCGAACGTTGTTCAATTTGCTGCACTTTACTTAATTGGTAGCATTTTACTTCGGGGCATTGTACCTCAGTTGCGAAATAATAATCCTATGAATATGATACCAGGTGCGGGTGGGGGGGGTGCGTTTACTGAAGTGGAATCGGGGTCAATCGACGTTGATTTCAGTAGTGTTGCCGGATGCGATGAAGCCAAATTTGAGTTGATGGAAGTTGTTGATTTTTTGAAACAACCGGAGAAATACGAAAAAGCTGGTGCGAAGATCCCAAAGGGTGTATTATTGGAAGGACCACCTGGAACAGGGAAGACATTGTTGGCTCAAGCAGTTGCGGGAGAAGCAAATGTGAACTATTTGTATTGTTCTGGTTCTCAATTCATTGAGATGTTTGTGGGTGTTGGCGCCTCTCGCGTGCGAAATCTTTTCCAACGGGCGAAGGAGCTCTCGCCGTGTGTCATTTTTCTAGATGAAATTGATGCGATTGGGCGTCAGCGCGGTGCCGGACTTGCGGGTGGAAATGATGAGCGCGAACAAACGCTGAATGAGATTTTGACAAATATGGACGGATTTATCAAAAATGAAGGTATTATTGTAATTGCGGCTACAAATCGTGCGGATATTTTGGATGCCGCGCTTACACGACCAGGACGATTTGATCGTAAAGTAATTGTTCCTTTGCCTGATATGGAAGGGCGCCGAAAAATAATTGATATTCACTTCAATGGTAAGAATGTTCACGAGGTCTATAAAACTGGATACTTAGATGAGTTGGCGAGATTGACAGGTGGATTTTCAGGAGCCGATATTGCGAATTTGGCAAATGAGGCGGCAATTCTTAGTGTAAGGTACAATGAGTCATACATTACGGATACCACTATTTACAATGCGTTTGAAAAAATGACAATAGGACTGCCCAGCGCAAGTGAAAATCGCCCCGAAGATGTGATTCGTCTTGTATCTGCTCACGAAGTTGGACATGCGCTCACAGCCCATTTATTCAAGGACATGTTTACAATCCAAAAGGTCACTATTAATTCAAATAAAAATGGGGCTGGTGGATATACTCTGTTTACTCCAAAAGACAAATATGAATCGTTTCCTACTAAGAAGTTCCTGCTTGCGAATTTGATGATTTCGTTGGGCGGACGGGCCGCAGAGCAGGTCTATTATAGTTATAAGAGCAGTCCAAGTCAAATGGACGACGCAATCTTCAAAAATATCCCCGACCTTGAAATCACAACAGGTTCGTCAAACGACCTAAAACAGGCAAATAGCATTGCGAGGCGTTATGTTGCCACGTTTGGTATGGGTAAAAATATAGGGATTTACGATGGAAACGATTCAACGCAGCCGTTTCTGGGACGAAATATTGCAACAAATAGCGATAGGCTGAGCGAATATAGCAAACAAGAAATTGATTGTGAAATTGAGGAATTGGTAAAGTGGGCATATGAACAAACGCGAAGTATATTGGAAAGAAATAATGGAGCGTTTAATAATTTGACACAACTGCTTATCGAACAGCGCAATTTGGATTCAAGCGATTTTGATAAAATTATTCTGAAATATTAATTAATCATGAAAGCAATCATCTATAACAATTTTTTTCATACCTCTTGTAATAGCAACATAATAAATATTTTCATCATCAGTTAAATCAATATCATTTGCTAATCTAATATTGTCATTTTCCATACCTTTATATGAATGGGTTGTATAAAATTGAATTATGCTATCTTCAAAACAAACCACATTTTTATTTATATTGTTAAGCAATTCTTCAACTTGATATGAACTTATTGATGTAAGAAATTTAGGCAAGTCATCTTCAAACTTATCATCGTCATCGTCAAAATTGTTCATGTTTTGAAGTTTTTTATGAAGATTTCTAATTTCATTTATTTTTTTATCAAAATTATAAATCCATATATTATTTGTTTTTTCGGCAGTTTGTAGTAAAACTCTCCAACTTCTAAATAAATAAACATACTTGTCATTATTTTCAAATGATGGAACAAAATATGTTTCATTAATACTTTTTGAAATCATCCAGCAATCATCAAATTTACTTCTAATAATTTCACAAGCAGGATTTCCAACTCTAAATGTTGAGTAAAATTCAATTACTAATGCTTCTTTTGGTAGATAATTGAAAGCATTAATGCAACCTCTAAAATCATAAATAGATTGTTTTGGGTCTCCAACAAATATTTTAGGTATTTTTGTATCATTCAACAACATTTTTAGCATAATCATATCAAAATCCTGTGTCTCATCAATCATAATTAAATGAAATGTATTATCAATAAAACCCTTAAACCATCTGTTTATATATGCTCGTTTTCTAATTGTTTCAAATGTAATTAATTTGTCTTGATTAGATTTATCCCACATTTGTTCCATTAGTGGTTTCTTATCACCTAATTTAGTCAAACAAAATTGACGAATATCATTGTTATTAGCATCATTACAAAACTGAAGAAATTTTTTACAATAATATTCTCTAACTTTATAAGGTTTTCCTTCTAAAAATGGTATTATTTTGCCGATAAATTGTGGTCTTAAATCAACAATAGTAGGTTCATATCCTTTTAGAGATATGAATAACTTATACAATAAGGCATCAAATGTGAATGGTTGAATATTATGAATATTTTGTGATTTTATTTTATCTTTTATTTCTGTAATTAAACTTTTATTGAATGCTATATACAAAATTTTCTTATCGTTATGTTTTTTTGCTATATTTAATAATGTAGTAGTTTTTCCACTTCCAGCAACAGATTTTATCGCTAAAATATCATTCTTGTTAAATAAATAATTACAAACATATTTTCTATGTATATCGTCTAATAAATACATTGATTTTTTACATCTTGCGTAAATTATTTTAGAACTTTCACAATCATTTTCTACACAACGAAAAGTATTTAATCCTTCTGCAGTTATAATATATTGAAGACAAGTATTATCTAATACATCTTGGAAACTACATACTTCGCCAATCCACACATTTCTTAATTTATTATCAATTTGAATTCTATAACTTTCTCTATCAACTAACCAAATCCACGATTTGAAACTTGTGTATAAGAATACATTATTTTCTACAACTTTAACTGCTTTTTCCCAGTTGTCGTGAGGTATCTCACATACAATTAAGTTGCCTATATCTATTTTTTTAATAAATTGTTTATCAACATTAAATATCCAGTCAATTTCTGTTGTTTTATCTCTACTAATTATATCATCAACCGATATTTTAGAATTTTGAAATTCTATTCCCATATTATGCTCTTTACTATATCCATCAACAATGTGTTTTTTCGTAAAATGTGTAAAACTATATCCATCAACAATGTGTTTTTTTAAATCTATTTTTCGTAAAATTTCTTTACAATCATTTTTCACAAAGTTTGAAAACATACTATGGAAATCACTTAATTCTTTCTTAACACTTTGATATGTATCATTTTCACAATTAATATGTGTATCTTTTATGTTATTTTGGTGATAAAAATGTTCTGTATAATCCTTGTCTCCATTACGAGATTGTCTAAAATGCAATCGTTTATCACAAGTGTAGCATATAAACTCGCTATTTTTATCAATATTGAATTTATAAATATCTTCTGGTGTAATTAATTTGTCTTGAAATATACAAAAATTCGGCATTGTTTTGTATTATATGTTTAAGCAATTATTGTTATTCAATTTTTTTATTTCACCGAAATGTGCGGTTTTAAATCTTCAAGGGTGTAAAACGCTGATTATTTGAGATAATAACCTTTAATATGTTTTGAAGCATAGCAATCCGAAGAGTAATGCCCTTTTCTACCACAACGATAACAATTTGATGATTTTTTATTTGTTTGAAAATCATTATATTCGTCAGATTCTTCGTCAGATTCTTCATCAGATTCTTCATCAGATTCTTCATCAGATTCTTCATAATAACTACATTTTTTCTTTTTACAATGGACATTTTCATGAAATGTAGCACCTTTATATGTATCAAATTCTTTACCACAATGAGAACAAGACCATACTTCACATTCTTCATGACTATCAGAATCACAATATTCATTTTTTGAAGAATCGTTTGCGAAATGTCCTGTTTTTCCACAAATAAAACATTTATTATTTGTTCCATTACTCATTTGTTTCAAAGTATCTATTGTTGATTTGTTCAATTTTACTGAAACAAATGAACCACCACGAACATTATTTATTCCATATTTGTCCATATATTGCCTCGTGATTTTATCTTCATCATAATCATCGCAGTTTGGTATAATCTCTATCACTTTTAATGGTTTATATTTTTTTGTCCAATATGAAATGAACCATTTGAATCAAAATGACTTTGTAACCGAAATTGTGGGTTACTGGTTTTTCCAATATAGTATTTCCCTTTATCTAATTTAAGCGTGTATATGTAAATCATTTTGTATAATTATTAATGTTTATAATATTTAATTCATTTTTATAATAAAGGGTAATAAGGGTTTTAAATGTTCCAAATGTGTAAATAATATATTTAAAGCGTTTGTTGAAAGACAAAATTAAACACACTGTTCAAATATTTTTTTAACAATCTTGTTTGAAGAATTGGGGACATAATTGTATATCACATTTTTGAAAAATAAATATTCATACACAAACAAGCAGAGAAAAGTTACACTTTGATTTTTTAATATGTTGTAATTTAATATCACAATATTTGTACGACTAAATTTAAGAAAAATGTTGAGTAAAACAATTGTACACAATAAATAAGTGTTTAGCATAATAGTATTGTTAAAAGGTAGTTCCTGGTTGTAATTATCTCTTTTATCTTTTTGATAATCATATAACGATGAAAAATCAATATCATCGTTTATGTTTGTGCAAAATAGATTGCCAACTAAAACCACATCTTCAATCTGATTTAAAATTGCTTGGTCTTCTTCTTTGGTAATATAAAGCCAAAAAAACAAAGACTCAAAAATAGAAAATATGAAAACATGAACAAATACTTGGTAAAAATAAGAGACGACGTATATATAGTCGTTCGCAATTTCATCATTATTAATGTCTAGTTTTGGAGATTCGGCGTTTGATATTTCATTTTTCTCAATATTAATTGCAGACATTTCATAGTTGGCTAAGTTTTGCGAGCTGACATTTTTCTTCATACCGACCATTAATAAATCGCACTTTGATAAAGTCATGATGGTTTCATATGATTATAATACTCTTCAAACATATTTATATTCATAACTAAACTAAATAGAAAAATGGTGAACAAAAATAAAGGTCTCATAATGACAATATAATATGAAAGATTTCAACAAATTATATTATATTGTAATTACTTGTTTCAACTACTTAACGCTTGCCTTTTCTTTTACTTTTCTTTGCTGTCTTCTTTGAAGTCTTGTTCTTTTTTGATTTACCCGCCACGTCCTTCTTGACGTAGCCGAATTTGCCCTTCTTGGCAAAATATCCGTGCTTTTCGAGGCGTTTCTCTTTCTTGGCAGTCATTTGCTTCTTTCTGGAAACAATTTCTCCGTGCTTGTTTTTCGCTAAATCTTTCTTCAAAAGACCACCGGTTGTTTTCTTGGCAGTTCCATGGAACACCTCCGCTCTCGAGCCGACTGTTTTTTTGAATACTTGTTTTCTAGGCATACTTTGAATTATATATATTACAAAGAAAAAAGTTATCATGAATAGTTGTCTTCAAAAGTAAACGCATATTTACCTCCCATATAGCCATTATTATATGTGTAAAAACTGAATGAACCGAAATCATTACTACAAATGTCTATAGTTACATTTCCGTAAAAGAAATCATAAGAACCATTTCCATTTTCATTGTCTTCCGACACATCGCTATACAAGAGCGTTAAAGATGCGTCGTAATTTGTGGTATTATATGTTGCGCGATAATACAGTGAACTACCATCTGTTGACTTGTTTTTTGGAATGGTAAAACTAGATGACACGTCGCCACTTGCCAATGAAGCGCTTACATCGCCATAATAAATAACAAATTTATAGTTATTGCTAATATCACCCCCTTTAAATCTGTAACTTTGTCCGCGCATAAATTTAAAGTCGCCATTCGCGAGAGATATGGTTTCTCCGTCACTATTTGTAAAGACAAAGTAATCGCCTGTAGTAGCATCTACTTGTTCACTACCACCACTTACATCTATTTCAATGACCTCATTGCTGATACCAATAACAACCATATTACTGATATCGCTGTTCAATATTGTAAACGGATATGATTCAGATATGTCTATTGTGTAACTTCTTACCGAAAGAGTATACTGTTTACTCTCATATGAGGTGTCATTGTTAAAGACGATGTAATTATTTCCCAAATCGTCACTGACAATATTTCCACTCGTCTCACTTGCTAAACTTTCTTGTGCATCACCCGCGCTATCTCCGGTAGTAAAAGTAATTGGGTTTGAATCGCTTGTACTGATTCCCGGATAATAGTTGTCGCAAATATCTTTGATGATGTCACCATCTATAGTTAGTACATATACTGTGCTGGTTTCGAAGTTCGCATCTGCGTTGAATGGATAGATTCGCAATGTATTTGTTCTATTTCCAAATATGATTCCTGAAACATCATCATTGTCAGAAATATCAAGGCGATTAAAAGCCGAAGAGCCCGAAGAGCTAGAAGCATCTATTTGAATACTGCCGCTACTTGTCGTATCCAAGTAAACGGGTTCGTTGAATACCAAACTAATAGGTTGATCCACGTATATATTAGAAACGTCAATATCTGTGTTTGGAATAAAATATTGTAGTTGAGGTCTTGGATCTTCTATGGTTTGTATGGAATAATCGCTCAAGGAAGAATCTGTTATTGTAAAATTAATATTACTTGAATCAACAATACTGTAATCATCAAAAGAGACCGAGTAAACAGTATTATAATTCAATCCACTATAATAAATAAGAATACTGTTCCCACTACTGTCATCATCATAAGCGTTTATTGAATTTCCATCGCTATCCACAAACGCAATATTGTTTCCTCCTGGCACGTCGGCGTCAGCGGGTATATGAACAGGTTTGTCAAATTCAATTTCAATATATCCCGAAACATCAATCAATGATGCTGAAGAGTCAGGATGATTAATACGGATAAACACGGGCGAATCCCATCTAGTTTCTGTCGTAAAATTTATTAAGTTGTAAGCAGATATATCGGCAAATGTTTCAATTTCTCCGCTAATTGTATTGTAATAAATATTTTCAAATGACTCTTCATCCATCAATAAAGCATAACTAGTGTCAAACTCTAAACTACTTACATTAGCATGATATATGCTAAAACCTGTACCGTAAGTGATGGTATTTTCCTCTGCGTTTTTTACAAGTTGAATTGCCGGTATTGTGAAGTCTATGGTATCGTTATCATGATTGTACAGATATAAATTTCTAGAACTGTTAATGTTAATAACTTCATCAAATTCAATATTAAACGATGTTAATAGTATTGAAAAAGGCGTTGTACCTTCAAACATAGGAGTTGAACTGATGTCATAACTGATATCAAACTGCGGTTCTGTATAAACATTACTAATATTCAATATAATATCTGCTTTTTCATTATTGATGATATTGATACCATTTGACATAAAATTCGTGACATATTTTTCCGCCCGATAATAATAGTAGTTGCTGACTATAAGATTCGGGGTCCACACTATTTGAGAATTAGTATTATTAGAATTATTTGTAATCAATTGTGCGTCGGTTAGAAGATTATGATAGGTATAAATGCCAAATGGGTGTTCGGAATTGTCATCAAACGTAAAGTAAATATTATCTCCAATTGCAAAAGTGAGTTCTGGATTATCGTCTTCATCGTCAATCAATCCATTACGATCGTAACCTGCAAAACGATATGTCACATAATCTTCGCTGTAGTGTACAGCGCGAGCATTGGTTCGCACGTTGATATAATAATTTTGCGGCGCGGCGGACGAATCGCTCGTCAACATATTATAATAAGTATTGCCGCCCCAATGATGAACCGCTTCTCCCTTTGTGCCGCTGTTAAACATTAACTTGCGAAAGCCGCCCATATAACTCTTATCTAACGTTTCAAAACTTAATTGCCCAAAATCTCCCGTCACGGTAATATTAATATTACCAGAATAATACGTGTAAGTATTTCCATCAGAAGCTGTGCTAGTTTTGGAATATGCGTAGTATCCGTCATAAGAAAATAAATCTTCGCGACCATAATTCAAAAATGCAATACGGTAATCAGAAGGAATATTCATAAGAACAAAATTTCCAGTATCAAAACAATATTTTGTTGAACTATCGCTAATATCGTCGAACAACAACACATTGTCTTGATTGCTGTCAAGACTTATATCACAACTGATGTAAGATTCCACTTGGTATATGTTAGTGAACATATTGTCGATTGTATTTCCTGAAACGCTTATGGAACTACAATTCGCTTGGAAACTTGCATGTTCGTATAATTCATACCAACTTTGAAATTCGCTTGAAATGTCGTTGAAACTTTCGTAATACATCAACAAATTCTCACGTCCGCAAAATCCATCGTTGTATTCATATATAGATACTTTTCCAAAATCTCCAAATACTTGAATGACCAGCGTATGATAATAATAATCAAACATTGTTTTTCCGTCCGGACCCAGTCTTCGGTATTTGTATTGCTCAGGACCAAAATATTTAATACAATCCGTCTTTGAAAAACTAACGTCTTCGTTGATGATGGCAATAGGTCTGTCTTCTGGAATATTTTTGATAATGTATTGACCTTTGTATAATCCATAAAAAACAGAAGAATCATAACTACTATTACTACCATCATAATTCAAGGAGATTCTAGGACGATCGTCGACATTCACGGAGACATCGTTGTAAATATTGCTTAAATTTAAAATGTCGCTACTTATATCGTGAAAATGGATTTCGCTTTCCGGGTAAAGACCAATAATATTCCCATCCGATACATCTGTGTAACCATCGGGTTTTGTAATTGAATAATTTGCGTATTCACCATCAAAAAAAAGTATATCTTCTAGTTTATTGTAACCCAGAATTTTTGTGTAAAGCGAGCATTTTTCAAAATCACCTAGTACTTTGATGGTAAGCGGTGTATTATAAAAGTTATAAGAACCGTCGAGTTCCCCGGTTTCATCCAGACCCTTCAAATAATGAACTTCCACACTAGATTCATCGCCGGCGACCTGAATAAGATTTTCCATTGAAATTCCGTACGAGTTGACGCCCTTATTGATAAGCGCAATTCTATTATTCCTAAACCTATATTTTAAAGTATAGTAACCATAATACATACCAAATGATTTTTTAACGTCAGAAATTTGATTGAACCAAGAGTAACTCGTATAAGAGGACGATGTAATAATTTCGGTATAACTTGCGTCACTAGACAGTATATATTTCGGACCATGATTTTCTACGGTGTGTAAAATAGAAGTTCCGAATAAAGGGGTTTTGGTAGTATTTTCTTGCGCGTTGTAAAACAACACATTATTTGGATAAGGAATATTATAAGAATATTCCAAGTATAATTGTTTGTAAATATAACCAAAATCATTAAACGAACCAGTCGTATAATCATCCTTATTGTAAATATGAATCGCATAATAATACGAGGGTAGTTCTGGAATATATACAAGGCATGCGCCGGATTTTCCCGGATTACCTACACGGTAAATGCCGTCAATATCTTCAAATAATTGCTGTTGTTTTGAAAAAGATAGAGTTGTACCAGCATTACTTTTATCTTCAAGATTAAATATGTATTTTTTTCCATATGATAATTTGAAATGAGATTGCATATTATTTATCACGAGTGATTTGATTTTATTGTTGTCATAAACTGTACAATAAAATGTAAAATCCGGATTTTGTATAATGGAAGTTTCATATTCTTTTTGAGCGGTGGCAATATCGTTCTCGTCTTCTTCATAGATACCAAGTTGTTTTTCTTCGTCATCGCTCAAATTTGATATAATACTATTAAATGTGTCTTGAATATTATATTTTTGTGTTGAAGTCAAACCCGAAGACCTTAAAAGAGAATTATAATAAGTAGTATACACATCATAACCAAGAGAAAATAGCAAATTTTTATTAGAATCAAACTCCGCGCCTATAATAATATTGTTGATACTAGTTGTTGCCGAAGTATTATATTTTACACCCACCCGGTTTTGAATCATGTATGATTGCATCATTTTTGAAGACATATTTTGTGTCATTTTGTAATAGACAAATTAATATATACATTTAAAAAAAATTGAATAATACAACTAAGTTCAAGTAAAGTTACAAACAATCATCATGGCCGAAATCAGCAAACAATATCAGAAAAAAACAGACAAAGAACATATTTTGGATAACCCCGACACCTATATTGGTTCTGTTGAAAATATTGAACAAAAACTATATGTTTACGAGAATGAAAGTTCTTTCAAGGAAATAAACATGGAGCAATATAATCCCGGACTATTCAAATTGTTTGATGAGGGTATTGTAAACTGTCGGGATCATTACATTCGCATGCAAACTAAAGAAGAGTGTCCTGAAAATGAAAAAGTGACCCAAATAAATATTAGCATTAATAATGGCGAAATTACAATGTATAATAATGGCAATGGAATTGATGTCGAGATTCACCCAGAATACAAATTATGGATTCCAGAGATGATATTCGCACATCTTCGCACATCTACGAATTACGACAAGAAACAGAAAAAGATTACAGGCGGTAAGAATGGATTTGGGTTTAAACTTGTTCTCATTTGGTCAAAATACGGTTACATTGAGACGATAGATCACAATCGCGGTTTGAAATACACGCAACATTTCAAAGATAATCTCAACATTATTGAAAAGCCGACAATCACCAAAAGCAAATCTAAGCCATACACGAAGGTAATGTTTCGTCCTGACTATGAGCGTTTGGGGCTACCAAATCTTTCAGATTCAATGGTAAAATTATTTCAAAGACGCGTTTATGATATTGCGGGAATCACTCCTAAAGATGTCAAGGTAAAGTTTAACAACGAACTCTTAAAAGTAAACGACTTCCAGTCATATATTAAAATGTATCTGGATGAATATTCAAAGAAGAAATTTGTATTTGAGAAGTGTAATGAGCGCTGGAGTTATGGCGTATGCCTCAATAACGAATACACACAAATTTCATTTGTTAATGGCATTTTCACAAGTAAAGGTGGTAAACATGTTGAATATATTCTCAATCAGATTACCAAGAAAATGGTTCAATACATTAAACAAAAGAAAAAGGTAGAAGTCAAGTCATCTATTATCAAGGAACAACTATTCGTGTTTGTAAATTGTTGTATTGAAAACCCTAGTTTTGATAGTCAGACGAAAGACTATCTGAATACAGGTGCTTCCAAATTTGGTTCTACTTGCGAAGTAGGAAATAATGTTATTGATAAGTTGGCAAAAATGGGTGTGATGAACGCTTCTTGTGCGTTGTCAGATATCAAAGATAAACAAAATGCCAAAAAAACAGATGGTTCTAAAAGTAAAAACATACGCGGAATTCCGAAATTAGTTGATGCAAACTACGCAGGAACCACCAAATCAAAAGATACCATGTTGATTATATGCGAGGGAGACTCGGCAAAAGCAGGTATTATTTCAGGTCTCACAAATGATGACCGCAATTATATTGGTGTATATCCGATGAAAGGTAAGATTTTCAATGTTCGCGGTGAAACACAGAAAAGAATCAATGATTGTAAAGAGATAAACGAAATTAAGAAGATTATTGGGCTAGAGACTAGCAAGACTTATTCCAATACAAGTAAATTGCGATACTCAAAGATAATCATCATGACAGATCAAGATTTGGATGGGAGTCACATTAAAGGACTTTGTGTAAATTTCCTCTCTTATCTATGGCCTTCATTGTTGGAGATTCCAAACTTTATTGGGTTTATGAACACTCCAATTTTGAAAGCGACTAAGATGAACAAATCAATTAGCTTTTATAATAACGCAGAATATGAAAATTGGAAACAAAATAATGACAATTGTAAGAGTTACAAGATCAAGTATTACAAGGGATTGGGTACAAGTACGGCGAAAGAATTCAAAGAATATTTCAAAGAGAAGAAATTAATCCACTTTCAATTGCAAGAAAATGACAAGGTGTTGATTGATAAAATTTTCAACAAATCTAAGGCGGATGAGCGTAAAAATTGGTTAAGTGGTTATGACCGTGATAATTGTTTGAATATCAAAAATACACAAATAAGTTATAATGAGTTTATTGATAAAGAACTGATTCACTTTTCAAAATATGATTGCGACAGGTCTATTCCGAATTTGATGGACGGATTGAAAATTTCGCAACGTAAAATCTTGTTTAGCGCGTTTAAGAAAAAGTTGTATTCTGAAATCAAAGTCGCGCAGTTCAGTGGCTATATTTCGGAACAATCCGGATACCATCATGGTGAGGCAAGTTTGAATGGCGCGATTGTCAATATGGCGCAAGATTTTGTTGGTTCGAACAACATTAACTTGTTTGTTCCAAGTGGACAATTCGGAACACGACTTCAAGGCGGTAAAGATCACGCATCTGAAAGGTATATATTTACAAAACTGCATAATATTTCGCGTGGTATCTTTCGCGCAGAAGATGATCCAATCTTGAATTATTTGGATGATGATGGACTTTCTGTTGAACCAATCTTCTACACCCCAATCATTCCAATGGTATTGGTGAATGGAAGCGTTGGTATTGGAACAGGATTCTCTACGAATATTCCTTGTTTCAATCCGACTGAAATTATTGGATACATCAAGAATCATCTGCAAGAACATGTGGAAAACAACATTACTCTATCTCCATATTATCGCCATTTCAAAGGAACGATTGAACATGTTGACGATATGAAATATGCCACCAATGGAAATATTGTTGTAAAAAATGATACACTCACTATAACGGAATTGCCAATTGGTGTATGGAATGAACCTTACATTGTGTTTTTGGAAAAATGTCTTGAAGAAAAAAAGTATGGTTTGAAAGATTATAAGGATTTGTCAACTGATAAAGACATTCAAATTACACTAAAATTTGACAATGATATTAATTTGGATAACAAACAAACGCTTCATAATATTTGTCAGAAATTCAAACTGTCGTCAAATATTTCACTAACAAACATGTATTTGTTCGATGAAAACGAAAAACTCAAACACTATGTTAGTGTGTATGAAATCATCGAAGACTTTGTTGAAACCCGATTAAAGTATTACAATATTCGCAAAGAATATCAAATTAAAAAAATGGAAGAAGAGTTGAAGGTATGTTCAAATAAATATAAGTTCATTTGTGAAATTCTGGAAGACACGATTGACTTGCGAAGAAAAAAGTCAAAAGAAATTGCTCAGCTGCTTAGTGAAAAAGATTACGACAAATATGAAAATAGTTATAGTTATTTGACTAAAATGCCAATGGATTCTTTGAATGAAGAAAATGTTCAGAAGCTCAAAAACGAGCATGACAGAATAAATGAAAAACTTAAAGAATTATTGGAAAAAACGATAACTGAAATATATCTACAAGAGTTGAGTGAATTAGAAGAAATTATTTAATTCTATAGTTTTGTCAATCGCCAAAGATTGCGGTAATGCCATCACTGATGGTGGACTAGAAATATCTTTCTTGTATTTGATGTAGCTCACCAATTCATTATGAACTTGTGGAATGGCATAATTCAAAACTATTTGGTTAAGTTGTTCAATTTGTCCATCAATATTATCACTATTATTTGAAGAATACTGCAAAAATACAGATCTCATAATTATTTTTAATTGATCATTGTCTTGGACGTCAATTTTGAATTTACCATTTGTTAGATTATATATTTTTGAGCGCAATGTATTTTGAATATTTTCAATATTATTAGATGAAAAAAATGTGATAGATACCAACGAGTTTTCCATCAGTCCTTGCGTTGCGTTGGAATAGTTTGTCTTTTCGTTTTTGTGTATTTTATCTTGAACAAAAAACGGTGTTCCGTTTTCATTTGGACTGAGATCTATTCGCCCCACAGCGGCGTCTTTGAACAATTCGCTTTGTTGATAATTTGCTTCGAAATCATTTCTTGTATATTTATCCATATTTATTATATACAATATATATAATATTATTATTAAATTATAATGAACTTTTACAAAACTGTTTGTATTGTTGCTCTAGTTATATTGGTGATTAGTTTGGCTTTTATTGGAAGTGCGTTGGCAAGTTCATCCAAGAATATAGAGTTCCCTCCGAACATATCCAAATGCCCCGATAACTATGAAATAGTGTATGATGATTACGGCGAATTTGATACTTGTAAAAACACAGGAACAAATGTAAAATCTGGGTGCAGCGATAAATCATTTGGAGATTCAAGTTACAACATGCCAGGTATAGGTTCAACAAGCGGCGCTTGCGCCAAGAAAAAGTGGGCTAAAGATTGTAGCGTAGATTGGGATGGACTGACAAATAATCCTCAAATTTGCAACTCAACGAATATTTGATTGTAATTCTAATTTATATAAATAATTCATTTTTAATTATATAAATATGGATTTCATTTCAAAATACAATAGTATGTATGTACATGGAAAGACAAATAGTGGAAAAACTAGTAGAGTTATAAATTATCTGAAAAATAAAGATTACGAATATCAATATTGTTCAATTCAAAATATTAAAAACGAATCTTATTTTTTTGATCTTTTGAAGAACCAAAACATTTTTAATATGATGAAAATGAAAAAAAATCAACGCGTCATTGTAATAGACAATATTGATTATCTCCAAAATAACGACAAGAAGGTGCTAAGTATTATCGCGAAACATATGAAAAAAATAAATAAAACCAACGCACAAAATGATGTTAAGTATATATTCATAGGAATAAATGAACAAGACAAAAAAGTTACAGAATTAGAGGCACAAGTTGAATATATTCATTATATAGAAACACAAGTTTCATATACTGAAGCCGACAAAAATGTCAAAGAGATTTGTAAAGAACTACTTATTAACAAAAATGTAGACTATTTCAAAATATGTGAAAAGACAATCGTTTCGCTCATGTATCACGAAAATATTTTATTTTACGCAAACAAAGACTTATTATTTTATGAGCAGTTTCTTGAAAGTTTTGTTAATGGGGATTATTATGATCGCGTTTCTTTTCAACGACAGTTGTGGCAGTTCAATGAAATGACATTTTTTTTAAAAGTTATCAACAATTATATAAATTTGCACAATAGATTGTGGGAAAAAGAATATAATTCTGAAATTATATTTACAAAAATACTCACCAAATACAGCAACGAATATTCAAACCAGAATTTTATTATCAATATCTGCAACAAATTTAATCTTCAAAAAATAGAACTCATTGAACAACTGAAAAAAGACATTTGTCAAGTGAAACTATTAGATAATGAAAAAAAAAGATTGCTCAAATTACTATTTTAAAGAACCAAATGTATTTTCTCCGGCATATTTTATATATAAAAACCCATCTTTATCTTTAGATTGGTCATAAATAGCCGACATAAGAGATGACTGCATTGGAATATGATTATCCACAAAAACAAATATTGCCTTTTCAGGCGGCATTTTCATTCGTTTCCGTATTACATATACAAATTGACCAACTGTCAATTCACACGGGACTAAAAACCGGTTCTTGTCAATATCAACAATATCGGAAGTTTCTTGTTTTTCAACAATGACAGGAATGCGGGATGGGTATTTGGTGATAATATTTTTTGATTCTTTACAACGGTTATCAAAAGAATGTTTTGATTTGAAATTATTACTATCAATAATGGATTTTGCGTTATAATGAGAGTTGTATATACGACTGATAGACATTTTTATATATTATTCGTATTATTAATAATTTAAGAAATATTCGCATTCTTTAATTTTTGTTTCAAATTTTCGTTTTCTTGTTTGATTTGCTGTAGCTCCCGTCTCAACATCAAACATTCATTCGTTTTTGAACTCATATATTCTTTAACTTGTTTCATGGTCATTTCTTGATGCTTTGGATTTTTAGGGTCGCTGTTATTTGTAACATAAATACCAGATGCCTTATTATCTTGCTCTTTTTGCATGTTCTTCATTTGTTCTTCTCGCTGATTTTCTCGTCTCGCAATTTCTTCTAAAACCTTTGGTTTGTTTTTCACATCTCCTGGTGTGTAATCTTTCAACAGTTCATTTATTTTTGATTCGTAAAATATTTTTTGTTCTTTATCTGGAATGAATTGTTTGACGTCAATAGAACTTTCTTTTACGAATTTGTTTTTAGAACTTAGAAGTTTTTTCTTGTCAAATGTATTTTGTTCGTGGGAAACAACCAATATTGTTTTAAATGGATCAAACTGAACAAATGGAATTGTATAGTTTTTTAAAAAATGCTTTTCTTCTGCCAGTACAGCGTCGTTCTCATACGATGTGTCTTTCAATAATTTGCGTTTAAACGCAAATGTTCCGGCGGTGGCATGATTCGGACCATATGGACCAAATTTGTACATTTTATTTAAGACATTGAACCACAAGAAAAGTTCACTACTTCCACCGCATAATGCTTTTTTATCATGTGTAAGTTTTTTAACACTGTGACTAACTCTTTCAGATGGATAAAAGTCGTCGTCGTCCATATATACAATAATATCTTCGTCACCTTTAAAACAACATTTTTCGTGCATCATGTTGCGCTTTTTCCCTAAATCCATTTTTTTGTCAACATAGAAATATCTTATCGTAATTTCGCCGAGCATTGACCGGGTCTTTTCGTCTAGTAAAATATCTTCTACTTTATCCGTACCATCATCAACGATGATCCACTCAATTTTACTATGAGGATAGTCTTGCGACTGGACACATTTCAACAACCCTTCAAAAAAAGGACGTCGGTTAAAAGTAGGCGTACAAATGGAAACATTTGGCATATTGTCTCCACTCTTCTGTTTGGACTTGTTTTTCTTATTTTTACCCATATGTATTTTGTTCAAAATGCGGGGAAGTATTTAAATGGTATAAAACGTTAATCATTATTTTCGCAACTTTCTTTCAAATATTTCTCTGTTGGTTTCGAAAATGACTCAACACCAAGATATATTACAAGAACCGCAAGATAAATACAAATTGTAATCCACTTTTTCCGTTTTGGACTATATGAATAATGGTTGATTATTTGGTGAATTATAACCAATGATACCAATAGTTTGATTATTGACGAGTAATTTTTAATAGAGCATAAATTGCTGCTCATAAATTTGAGAGCATCGAACGATAAGGAAGATGCTATTCCAAAACTAGACATGAATGCACAAATGAACGGCATAACCACCGGCATGAAAACGAATATTCCCAGGATAGAGAGTAGAACTAATCCGAATAGTTTGGCAACATTAAAATCTTTAAAAAATCCTGAAAAGAATCCTGAATTGGAACAGCCTTTCTCTCCGGAGAATCCCTCTCTTTTTCCAATTTTTCTATTCTTCTTCTTAATTTTTTTGTCCTTTCTTTTTACTCTCTTCCGATTTCTTCTCACTCTTGATTGTTGTTTATCATATTTTTTGCGTTTTTTGCTACCAGACTTACCCTTTTTCATATTTTTGAGTTTTTGTTTTTGATCATTTTTTTTATTTTTACGTTTATTTCTTGTTTTTTGTTGTCGCGAAACTTTATCTTTCATTTTATTTGTCTTCGCTTTCTTTGTCGCTTTCTGTTCACGACTTTTTCCAGACCCTCCGCCTCCACCCCCGCCTCCACCTCCGAAATTATATTTCAATTCGTTAGCCATGTATGCAAAAAATTCTGGAAAAATCGCGGTCATCAATCCAAACGAGTAAAATGCTAACGCAAAAACAGAGTAAAGTATTCCAATATAGCAAACAAATTTGGTTGAAATCAGATTTGTTAATCCGACGTAGTTGAAGTAAGACTTCATACAACTATATAATGACAACGGATACATGATTATCATCAACATCAGTGAAAATGTTACAAAGGGCGCTAAAACGCAAGATAATAGGGCTGTAAAAATATGATGAATTTTTCCACCACCACCACCATGATATCGTTCCTTATAATTATCTAAAAGATTGTTGACAAATCTTTCTGAAATTCTAACATTATTTTTGAATAAGCTGTACAACAAAATACTTATAACACCAAAGTGAGCGGAAGACCCGGATGATGTCAAATATTTAAATAGACTATTGTGCAAATATCCAATACTTTCACGATTTTTGAGTGTATTGAAATAAAACATGTACGTCACCAGAGAATAAATACTTAACTCGTCTGAACATTTTTCATAATGTTCTTCCATAAAAGTTTTTGAGGATATATTTATTCTTTCAAGCTTATCGGCAAAATTAGAACCGTGAAGTTCCTGAATAATTTTTTCAATCGACGAAGAAAGCTTTTCCTTATCGCTTTCATCATTTTCTCCAAATAGTAGTTTTGTCGCGGTTTCTAGCAAATCTTTTTCATCTGTTACACCATCATTGTTGCCACCACACATATCGTTCATTTTAATATTTTTTTCGTGAGAAGGCTTTCCGTCATTTTCATAAAATATTCTAACGTCTTCAAATGCCGGGTCTACTTCACTTTCAACTTGAGTGTTTTCAATGCTGAGAATTTGTTTTTGTTCTTTCTTCTCTTTGTTGTAGAATACATACGGGAATCTATTTGGATTACTTGGATATAAATAACAAGAATTTATGAACGTTCTTATTCTTAAATGAGCAACTATACAAATAGTAAAAAACAATAAAACTAAATCTTTTGACAAATCCAGTATTGAAGATGAAAACGTTTTAAAAAAGATGTCAAAATTCAACTTACGAAATGGATTTGACTTCTTATATTTTATATCTCTTACAAAAGAAAAGACACTATTTTGTTTTTTAATAATTTCAACACGACTTTTCAAGTAAGCCAGTCCAAAAATGTTCTTGTTTATTTCATTTTTGAGAAGTGTTGTATATTTGATAAGTTCATTACGAGGAATTTTTCTCAATATTGCCTCATCATTCAATAAACCATTAATTGAGTTTTCAACGTCATTCATACCAAGTTTGTTAACGTCGTTTTTTTTAATAACCTTTAAAGATTTCGTAATTTCATTTATTGTGTCATCAAAAATTCTTTCATTAAAAGAATCGGTCATATTAAAATATAATATTATTATTTATTATTGATATTACCTGGCATATAATAGACCCCCATTCCCAGATATGAACCTAAGAATATTATAGCGTTCCTCAAAAATATGCATCTCGTAATTATACAAGTATTGGGTGCGATCTTTAGAAACACCTATGATTTGCCCGGCTTCATCACAAACTGTGAAAAATTCAGCCGACGGATCAACTGGCGGTTCTATGGTTGTAACTTCAAATTCTATCTTTTTAAAACGACTCAGATTCACAGCCCCACTCGGTTGATGGTTGTCGGTTGTATTTATACCAAAATTGTAACAATAAATACCAATATCATTGCTTAACCTAGATGCCCGGTAGGGTTCTAAATAGCTGTATATACCGGCTTCCATATTGACTTCGCGATATTTTCCATCAAATAATATAGAAAAATTTTGTAATATATACTTCTCATTTTCTTGGGAATATGCAGGTGTAAATAGGTTATTTACATCTTGTATTTCATGGGTAGATGTGGTACTATTAGAGTCCATTATATTTTGATTCGGTGAAACCCCAAGGACATACTCGCCAGAGATAGTTACTGTTGCTCCTATATCATTTGAATTCGACAGCCTATAAGGTTTTTCTATTGTACTCCAGTTTGTATAATTGCTCCACTCGTTTCGTTTAAATGCATCACTTCTCCGGAAAAACCACATCCACGAAGAAACAAGGGCATTTGTATCGTTCCTCACTTTATTTGAACCTGCCAAATTATAGTAAATGTTGTATTTTACATCCTTGATTAAATATTTTTGTTCATTCAATGCGAAAACACTACTTTCTTCTTTGGTTAAGAAGCAATAATTGGCTATTAAGTGGACATCTGCGTTCCAATTAGTTATTTTATTGCTATAGTTTTCTTCGCTCAGGTCTAAATTGGGTGGTTGTTGAAGAAAACGGTACAATAAATGTCTTTCATCGCTAAAGTTTGGTTGAATTCTAGTAAATAAGTTATCTGTTTTGACAGAATACGATGTACTCACATCTACTATTTCTTCAACATTATTGATTGTGAACATTTCTTTAATGGGTTTGAGAGTTATTTCAATTGTAACTTCGTTATATTGTAGTGCGACCAGCGGCAAAGACATTTGAGTATTGTTCATGAACCAAGGGTTTAGAGGGACATATATTTTTCGTCCTCTGATAGACGGTTCTTGTTCACTTCCTCTGTAAATTGCGTTCGGATAGTTATTTACAAAATCAATATTATATATTTCCGGACTATGTATTTCATTAATATTTCCGCTCATTGTATTGAACATTTTCTTTTTGTCTTCACTATAGTCTCGTTCCACCACACATCGAATATATTCCCCCGGATATTCTTGAATCAGTTGAGTACCTATCATAACTTTGACAGTTTTAATCAATGATGTCCCGATATTGTTGATCCATTTGAAATGGTATGGTTTCCATATGTCTCCCACCTGAGTTGGTGGCCACATAGGACTCCAAATATCCGGCAATGTGAAACACAAATGAGAATCTAACAACAATTCCGCATTTCTTGGTATTTTGAATACATATACAGAGTCATTGTTTGGGTCAATGTCGCGCGTCCCTTGATAATCCAATCTAAATTTTTGAATTCCAAAGTTGGTATATTTCATGTAAACACTTTTAAAAAAAGTCTTTTTAGGATTGCCATTTAAAATAATATTTTGGTTTCCATATGCTATCAAATTTAATAATCCACCAGGCATTTTATTATTAATATTATAAGATATTTATTTTAATTTTTTATTTATACATATATTTTAAGTATGGTGAGTTCAGATAATGTGACATCCTTTTTTGAGAATCATGGATCCATCATTATAATTACATTTTTGGTTTTCATATCTGTGCTATACATATCGAGGAAGGTAAACTTACAAAAAGAAAACTGTACAACTATAAAATTACAAAAAGAAAACAAACCTTCAACATTTTATTCATTCAATGAATTAAGAAATGCAAACTATTTTAAAAGCGGGGCTACCAACAATTACAATTGTAAACTAAAGGATTTTTACTTCAAAAGCGCATATAATTGTTTTTGTAGCGGAATTTTTGTAAATGATTACGTTGACCCTTGCGCTGTCATAAATTGCGCAGAAATGGGTGTAAGATTCTTAGACATGCAAGTTTTTTCTCTGAATAAACTACCAATCATCGCCGCCAATCATGATGACAGATATGACCAGAAAAGTACATACAATCATATTGATTTTGATGATGGTATGAATACCATTAAAGAAAACTTTGTAAAAGGAGGAGATAATAAAGATACTTTTCCACTGTTTTTGCATTTAAGACTTAATTATGCTTCGAAAATTACAGATGATGGGGAAAAAGAGAAGAAAAACTTTTACAATCAAGTCCACGATACATTAATTGATGTTTTTGACAAAGATAATCAACTATTCACCAAAAATCAGAGAATATTCTACAATGATTACGATGATTCACGAGAGCAAATTATTGCGAACCTGCCAATTGAAGATTGTGAAGGCAAGGTCTTTATATTTATCACATTGAACGATAATAGTTCTTCAAGCGAAAATTTTAAGAAAAGTAAATTGAATCAAATAACCGACCTACTTTCTTCCAAGGATGAACAAAGTCTTGTGGATGTCCATTCAGATGAAATTGTGGACGATAATTACATTTCATTTCAAGGACTTAGTCAAAGGAAAATTGTGGTATCTTTCCCCCAAAAAGACAAAGTGAATAATAACAACTATGATTTTTCAAATGCGGTCTCAAATGGTGTTCAATTTGTTTGTATGAATTATCAAAGGTTTGATGATTATTTGAGTGTTTACAACGACTTTTTTGTTTCTCAAATAGGCTCCTCTTCGGACAATGTTACTTCCCCGATGATCAAAAAGCCGGACATTTTATTGAATACGACAGGTACGAGCGATTCGTTTTTCATTCCTAGCATGACTTATAAAGTAATGACCGGACCTAACAACAAAATATGTCACGATTCGTCAAGCAATGATACGAGCGCAATGGCTTGTATTGACAAGTCAGATAGTAACTATACGGATGTATCAAACAGTAACTACAAACTGTTTAACATTATTCAAAGTCCAGATGACACGGAGAAATATTACTTTAAAACAAGTATTCAAGAAAAAATATGCGACCTTTCGGGAGATGATCTTGTTTACTGTGATGCCAACGCCCCAGGAAAATCTAGTTTCTTCAAATTTACCCGAACTGGTGCTGACAAGTTTAAAATAAGCGATGTGTCAAATAATTTCTTCTGCAGAACAGATAGTAGTAATGAAAATAAGATAACTTGCGATGAAGATGATAGCTCCAAAGCATCCATTTTTTCAATAAACAAGACCCTTCTTTAATTTCTATTGTTATATTAATTAATGAACACGGAATATTTGAAGCATTCAATTAAAGAAAATGAATTAGAACGCAAAAGAATTCAGAAAAAACGCCATGTAAACGACAAAATACTCAACATTGTTCGTGAGTTTATAATTGATAAAAAACTGATTTGTTATGGAGGAACCGCAATCAATGACATACTACCAAAAGAGCAGCAGTTCTACAATTATGAAACGGATATTCCGGATTACGACTTTTTTTCGCCAAACGCAATGGAACACGCGAAAGAGCTGTGTAACATCTTCACGAAGGAAAATGTTCATAGCATTGAAAGTAAAAACGCTTTTATACATGGAACATACAAGGTGTTTGTGAATTTCGTGGCAATTGCGGATATTACACAAGTGGACAAGGGATTTTATGAACATTTACAGAAACATAACATTCAAAAAGACAAAATTATGTACACCCCTCCGGAGTTTCTGCGAATGAGTTTACATCAAGAATTGGCGCGCCCTTTAGGCGATATTTCAAGATGGGAAAAAGTGTATTCGCGACTCCAAGTGTTGAACAATTATTTCCCGATTCTGGCAAAAAATAAGTTGTCAACATATTATGAAACCAAACTTGACTTGACAGATACAGAGACGAAAAAAACATATGAAGAATTATTCGATCATTTCCGGAAAAATAAGATGGTGTTTTGCAATTTTGATATCACCATCCGTCTAATGCACAAATTTATGAAAATTGGTTTGAAATATAAAAAAGATTTTACTGATATGTTCATATTGTACACAGACAACTTACCAAAAACAATCAAGGGTTTAAAAGACAAACAAATAGATGGGTTGGAAATTAAAAAAATAAAATCGGTTTATAAGTTCATAGATAATTATTGCTATTTGTCTTTTAAAGGTAAAGTGATTGGGATAATATTTGCCACGAATTCTTGTCTTGCTTACAACGTTGTAAAGTTCAAGAGGCGTGAGATACATATGGGTAATATTGATACATTACTAAACCTCTATTTCAGTCTTTTGTTAATTGATGACCTACCTCTGAATAAAACCGCAATCAAAGAAGTCATTGATAAACTACAATATGTTGTCAGTCATTACAGCGACATTATTGAAAAATACGAACATGTTTCCGCAATACCAGAGAAACTCAAGCGCTTCAATTTGCCTTGCTATGGCAAACAACAAGACAAAGAAGACGTGTTGAAGGAGCGGAGTTCAAAATTCAGAAAGTTCAGTAAAAACAGAACATCAAAGGAATATCAAAAATGGTTTTTTAAATATTCGCCGCGCATCAAAAACAAGACGCGAAAAAAGAAGAAGGTTAAAAAATAATTATGTAAAAATCATCCATTCTTATTTTTGGGAGAATTTAGATGTCAGAGTTCGGTTGTGTTTTTCGGTTTTAATATGACAAAATGCGCGTTTTTAAGAAGTAATAATATAGGCAAATTAGTATTTATATTCGTCTTCAAATTCATAGTGTCATCGTCAGGATATGTTTGTAAAAACAATGTACCATCATTATTCTCATTGATATATAGTAGCAAAGCTCCTTCTTTTTCCTTTTCTTCTTTTGAAGCATAAATATCTTTTAAGTCTTCTTTATGCTTTTCAAAAAGAGCTAATATTTCAAAAGGACCGCCAAATTGAGCCCGTGGTCTGTCTGGATCAGATTTTACTCTTGTCATTTGAGCCACATAATCATTAAGATCCTTATACATGTGTTCAAGCAAAGGAACTGAAGGCTCTTGTTCAAGCAAAGGAACTGAAGGCTCTTGTTCAAGCAAAGGAACTGAAGGCTCTTGTTCACCACGGTCATAATAAGGCTCTTGTTCAATGATGATCTCTCCATATTTTTCCCAAAAAGTTTGCCCATCTTCTTCTTCTTTGGATTCACGACTTTGCATCCATCCAACCATTTCTTTTCTTAATTTCTGGACCTTCTTCAGCCCCTTCTGTGAGAGCTTCGGGTCCTCGACCGACAACTTATCCGCATTTTCGTATAGATCTTGATCAGATGTATTTAAAAACTTCAGAAATGCTGTAAATAAACAATTACCATCATCAGGGATTTCTTCTCTGTCTAGATTATATTTTTTTAGAAAAAAATCAAGTTTTTCATCTTCTGAAGATGGATTATTATTAGTCCCATTAGTCCCATTAGTCTTATTAGTCCCATTAGTCCTATTAGTCCCATTAGTCTTATTAGTCCCATTAGTCCCATTAGTCTTACGATTATTTTTTGTTCCGCTGGGAGAGTTGTTATTATTTATTTTTGTTATATTCCTATATGCTGCTACCGCCACTGCTCCAGTAAGTACGGTAGCAGCAACAATTGGAACTGCCGCGTCCCCCCCCTTTTTGTTTTTCCTAGTATTTCTATTTTTGTAATTCAATGACTTCTTTTGTCTTTTGGTTGTCTTTTTTGTTGCCTTTTTTGTTGCGTTTTTAGTCGCTCTTTTCAAACTTTTCCTTTTGTTTTTATGCTTTCTGACTTTAGTCTTCATCGTTCAATATTATATATATACTTGTTGAAAATAAATCAACACTCATCTAATGTATTATACTCCAAGTCAAAGCAACCCATAATGCAATTATCATCTTTAGTGTTACAGTTTTCATCTAATAAATATTTATAAGAATTGAATAATTGTAACGTAAAATTGAAAAAATCATTTTCTGTAATATTGTTTTGAGATTTCATACTTGAACCGTGCTTTTTCCATTCATGGCTCCATAAACTATCGTCGCACCCCTTCAATATTTGCTACATAGATTCCAATAATTCTTCGTCGGGTTCGTTGTATTCAACTTCTTCGCAATATGTAGGGTGCGGAGATAATCCATGTATCATATACGAGTCAGAACACCATTTTTGTAATGTTAATTCATAATAGTGTAAATTTGTTGACAAGTAAAAAAAATAGCCCATTTTTCATCGAAAATAAATTTTATATATAGACAATATAAAATGAACGCTTTGGTGAAAGAAACGCTTTCTAAAAACTACGAATTATACATTGAATTATTGGATAACGATGAATTTAAAAAGCATTTGATACGCGAGTTGAACGAAGATATCGATATCCCAATTATTAACGAAAAGACCGAACGCAAACTATTAAACTCTATTTACAAGGTAATTATCTCTTCCTTAAAAAAAGTAGATATTGAAAAAATGCTTGAATCTTTTGACAAAAAGAAAGAGGATAAAAAATCTATGTAATATAAATGAGTATACCATCTATATTACCCAGTTCTGAGGCTGCTTCGTACATTGTAACAGACGTTTCAAATTTCAATCATTTATTCGAAATCACGTTTGATGTAAGCAATATTAACAATTTAACTGCGGATAATGTTTACTATGGATTTTCGCAAAATAATAATGTAGTTGACAATATAATTTTTTCAAAATCAAATGTAATTGTTGGAAAATCTGGAGAAGAGCCTCACAATTTTTATATTGACCAATCATTAAAACTGGATGTTTATCGCCATATTCTTTGGGAAGTAGGACAAAATTTAGTCATGGATACTGTACCTAGAAGTAACCAATTTTTCACTGATACAGACTCCAAAAATGAATATATTGAAGCACAAATTCAAACATTATTCGATCAATTGGTTCAACAACCGTCAAAATTATTTTCTGAAATAAGTGGCAATACTTACGAATACTATTATTCTATTGGAAAACGATTGTTTGAAATAGTCATCCAAAATCAAGACCGTTTAAATGTTCTAGAAACAGATATATCACTTGCACAACAAAATAACCCCAACTCTCAGCAGTTAACGGTAAATTTGAAGTTTTCTCCCGGAGACGCGGTAGTTGTTTACATAAATTATACTATTAACTATGGAAACAGCTTTGAGAATACATCATCCATGGATCCAGATAAAAGTTATCGGGTATATATTGTTTTATCATAACTACAAGAAAAAATCAAACTGAAGCGATGTATAATCTACAAATATTGTAAACAAATATAATAACACGCCAAATGTGAGCGAATAAAACAAATTACCTATGTTACTTGTTCCGCCAGTTTCGGTCTTTATGAATTCTCCAAAGATTTGTGTTAACACGTTGATAATGTATTTTTTGAATTTACTGTCGATAAAAATAAAAAACATCAGCGAAGCCAATGAAATCAACTTAAACTCGTTAGAAATCGCAAATAAGTCTGGTTCTTTTTTGTGTGTAACTCGTTCATTATTAACAGACGATGTTTTCCCCAACTCTTCGTCTGAAAATGTGACGGTTTTTTCAGGTTGAGTGTGAACAACGCCTTGGTCAATCGCAAACTGTTCTGTTGACGGTTGAATTTTGTTTTCCATTTCAGAACTTTCAACTGGTGGAATATTGGATTTGATGGGTAACTCGCTAATATTTGTTGTCTTTTCCATAGTATGAAACTATATATATTTATATTATTAGTAATGAATTTATAAAATATTTACAAACTCATTACATCAAAATTTTGTCTTTAACTTTTTCTAATTCATTGTCACAATCAACCATTTCTTCTGAGACATCATAACATTTATTATTTACTTTGACTTGTTTTTTGTTATTCATATCTGGTGCCTTGTAAATCAAACATGATCTAGAATCGCAACTCATTTTGAATAATCCGGCGAATCCCAACCCTAAAACGATTGAAAATAGGAATACTCCTTTATCAGATTTCAACATTTGTTTTATCTCCTTCATATTGAGACTGGAACTATATATAATAAAGTATATATTAATAATTCACTCCAACATTGACATATTCTTCTTTATTTGACAAACATTCCGCTTGTGTCAGACCGTATTTGAAGCAGTTATTTGCTTTGTCTACGTATAGTTTTTTGTCTTTGTTCATTGGTGTCGGATAAACTATAATAACCTTTTTATAATCGTCTGTCAAATATATATACAACAAACCCACTGCAAAACTAACCAAAAATGCTTTGAAGTTAATATATTTTGTAAGTTTCATTCAGTTTATATATAATAGGTTTATTTTATAAAATTGAAATAGAAAATGAACATCATTGTAAAACACCCAACTTACTTAAAAGATGAAGGTATTTTCGTCGTCAGTCTTACTGCTCTCGTCATCATTTCTTTTGTACCAATTAAATAACTTTACAAATCAAAGCGCATTACTACTTGAAAGCGGAGTTTCGTATTTTGTTGAAGGTGCCAAAACTTCTTGGAAATATTCTCTTTCGTTTATAGAAGACTCTCATGAAAACAAGTTAAACAAAATGAAGAAGGGAAAAGAGAAGCGGGACTTGGAGCGAAAAATCCGCATTGAAGAAATTGAAGACGAATTGGTTGAAGTCCAGAGCATTGTTGACAAAAGTATGCCGAATTATAATAATTTGTTAATGATGTTTGGTAATGAAGTTCCTAAACAGTATGAAATAGCTTGTCAGATAGATATGATGAAGGGTACAATATTTGTTTCTGAATCATTGATGTCATTGGCTTCCATTGTAAAAGAAGAGACCGGTAAAAAATTAGAACAGATGAACCTTAAATATTTTGTAGATAAAATATTGGAACGCGAAATTTATATGGATACGCTCATAATGTTTTATGAACAAAATATGAAACATTATTACTTGAGAAACACGATGGGTAATAGCGACTCCGAAAATGACCAATCAAAAATGGTTTTACACCAAGCGTTTGAAAGTTATGAGTCGTCGTGGAATATGAACCTGGCAAACGAATTTTTGAAACTTGCACACAATCAATCATCAAACCTAACATTTATTGATTATGATATTGTTTCACAAAAATTATTGGTCATAAATGAACCATTAAAAGATAAAAAAAATGAACTTATGGAGAAAAATCAACAACGAGCAATATATAGAACTAGTGCGCATAACGAGGAGCCAGACCCAAAATGTAAACAAAATACATATGACAATGCACGCGATAGCATTTGGAAACAATATAATAGATATTAAACAAAGACATTTTGAATATTATTAAACTCGGGTTACTAATCTTTCGTTAATTTTGACACTATCAATAATGTTGTTACACGCAAGTTCATAAAGTTGTTTTTGTTGTTCTATGTACATCTTCATATTTTCAGCCTTGTTAATATTTTTATCATCACCTTCATTACTTCTTAATTCAATCTCGTATGGTTCTTGTTGTTTCAAAATTTGTTCTCGTGCTTCTTCATATTCCTTCTTCTTTTCTTCCTTTTCCTTCTTATAATTTTCAAGCGTCTTTTCATGCATTTTGATGTAAGATTCTTGTTGTTGAATTGAATTCTTATATATTTCCTCGAAATCTTCTACATTTTGATATTCAAACAAAAGTTCATATTTTTTTTTAAGAATGTTTTTTTGGTTTTTCTGGATCTTAGACTTGTATTTTTCTATAAGGTCTTCGGTATCTTGTTTGTCTATTCTTGAAACAGAAACTACCGCAACATAATTTGCGTCTACTAAACGAAACTGCTTTCTATCAAAATCAAAGGAAAGTTGTTTCTCTCTCTTTTTCTTGGATACTGTTTGATTTCTTTTGATTTTTCGGTTAATTTTGTCAATAGCCATTTTTCGCGAAAAGAACATTTCTAAATTAGCATTATGGTCGGTAGTATTTTTGTTTTCATTCATCATTTATATAATATCAATAGGAATTAAATGATCAATAGGAATTAATTGTTTCTATTTCTTTATTATTCATATTTTGGAATTTTCTTAAATTGTACAAAATGTAATCTCGCTTTTGGTTTTCTTTCATTTTTTCGCTATAGACGTCCTTTTTTTTCTCATATTTAAAATACAATATAAGACCAATTGTAAATGCAATCAAGAGAAAGCAAAAAATATTATAAAAAAAGTTGTAATACTTCATTTTTATATTGTGACAGTAACGGAGATTTGTGTTTACAATATTTTTGATTTTATGTTCAACTAATTTAGGATACATATATTATTTTTATATTTTTAAACATAGAAAATCTAAAATAATTATATACTATATATTCATTATGAGCAGTGAAATCGACGAACAATCATTTAAAGATCACGTGAACAGTTCAATAATGCTCTTTTCCGTAGTAACACTTGTCTTCTTCATATTGCGAACAGTTGGGTTGCATTTAGGAAATGAGAAACAGAATAAAACATTGAGAATTGCTTCTACCTTCGTATTCATGGTTATATTTTTCTTATTCAGTTATTTTACAAATATTTCGGCAACTGAAGAAAAAATAATATGTGGTGAAAAAAATTACCTGGTTGCGTTTTATGCAACAGTAATACCCTTTATACTTATTTACTCAGTTGGTATATTTCTGATATCAATTTTCCCCGGATGGATTAGATGTTTTTCAAATACATTCGGTTCGTCCTTTTTGAATTTTTGTGGTGTAGAGTTTAAAACTGTAGATAATATGACAAATGCCAGTGATAATTTAGATTCAGTTTTGGCCGGAATATATAAGGCTAATCCGCAAATACTTTTGAATGAAATTCATTTTGATGACAGTGGTGAAATTTCTGTTGATCTATTACAAAGATTAAAAAGTGCTGGTATTGTTGATAATTCAAATAATAAAATGTTAATCAAGAAATATATTATTTTAAAAGAATCAATTGGCGAAGGCATCTGGCACGCTATCCTGAGTATTATCACCATACTGGTAGGTTATAATACTATTTTATCGGAAAACTGTAACGCATTTTCGGTAAATAAAGATAATTTCCGAAAATACTTGAATGATAAATTCCAAAAAAATTGAAATCAATATAAAAAATAAAGAGAATGAACAGAGTTAAAGTTCAGAGAACCATGTCCGAAAATATCAATCACTTGCGTGGACTGATCCATTCTATTCCAGAAGTGATGATACAAAATCATGGCAAATATAATGCCACGTCATCATTCAAGATTGAACATAGTGGAGAAACGTTTTGTCTTCCTCATTATAATTTTGAACTTAAGGCTTATTTCAGTTTATACATTGAGTATTTGAAATCGTTGATGGAGACGACTTTAGATTTTTCAATATTTCACATGAATGATCGCGAACATACTATGAATCTTATCAAGTTGAATGATACAAATAATGCTACAATAGACGATTTTGTCTACAAACAATTTCATTCAAAGTGTTACTCATTTCACATTCGCTTCGAAAATACTAGACAATATGATATTGAACGCTCTTTGATAACAACCACTACATTTCGCGGGGAATGTAATGTTTGTTATCAAATAAATGAACTAAAGCATTACTACAACTGTGATATAAAAGACAAAAGGAATCATCACGGTATTTGTGGAACTTGTTACATTGCTTGGCAACGCGCAAACCCAGTAAATACTTGCCCACTTTGCAGGTCTTGTAAAAAATAGCAGTGTCATTATTTCAAAACCACATATTCATGATATTGAAGTAATATATTACAACAAAATAACTAAGAATTGCCAATAAAATACTGACAAGCCACAACGAAATAATTGTAGTGTTTTTATATCCGACGCCGAACGGTCTCAACGAGTTTTGTTGATGGTTGTATATGGCGTTTGGTTGTATAATATTGACAATTGAATATAACGAAACAAAGAGAAATATGGACAAGTATAATTTATCTACAAGCATTTTACTATATATTTATATAATTTTTTACTCTTTTATTCGTAATCGTCTAATTCACAGCCTTCGTCATCAAGAACAATGCCGTCTTCATCTCCGACCATTGTTATGTCTTGCGCCTCTTCATCGTTGATCATGTCTGTCAATGAGTTCTCAAATTGAGAATCGTGGTATAATTCGTTATTTCCATCTGTTATTGTTTCCGCATATAGTTCTCTCGCAATGTTCTTAATTTCATTTGCCTTTTCGGAATCTTCGTGGTAAAACTGTTTGTAATATTTGAATACCCTACTCTGATTACCATAAGACCAGTCACCCAATTTTGCTGCCATTTTGTATTTTTCAGCTTCTCTTTCTTGTGGCCTCATTTTTCTTAATGATTCTGTCTTCACATATTTTTCGGATTGCTTTGATTGATTATTGTTTATCACCATTTTCGCGTAACTATAAGATGTATTTTTAGTGTATTCTAGAATCATCTTTACAATTTCAAAATTTACATCTACTACAACATCGGTTGATTCAGATAACTCGATATAACAGTTTAATAATTTGTAGAATAAATATAACAAAAAAGAATATTGATTCGTTCTTTTCTTGTTAAATGTTTTGATACACAACACGTCCTTATAATTAGAAATTGACTTCAGAATATTAACTGTTTCTTCACTAGCATTTGGAAGTTTGTAAAATCCGTTTCTGTAATCTTGGCGATGTTTCTTCAAATCATCAACGTGAGCATCGGCGAAATTGAAATGTTCAAAACCGGTGTCATTATGGAAATTATTGTTGAACAAAAGTCCTGGAACAAACGAAATTAATTGGTAGTTGATATTATATAATTGTTTAATATACAATTCAAATTGTTCATTGTCTTTTTCCTCTAAATAAACGCCATTTTTCAAATTGATCAAGAGCGTCTTCATATTGATTTTGACAGTTCGGTGGTTAGATTTGTTGAAATTACTTGACATAAATTTATTGTATCTACCGGACAAAATATCGAGTTCTTTCTCAAATTTGTTAGATACATTTTCTTGATCAAGTTGGTTTTTAGCCTTTTCTTCTGTATCAATATACTCAAACTGGAAATCAGACAAGACTTTAGTTTTGTTAGTTTTTTTTAGTCGCAACTTTTCGGTTTCTGACTCTTGACGTTTTTTTTGTTCATCATAAAGATGTTTATGGTGCCGTGTCAAGACGTTCTCCATAAAAGAGGAATTAATTTCAATGTCGTATTTTTCCAATAATTCAATCTTTTTGGATACATTACCATTTTTACCAATTTCTCCCATTTCAGTGTAAAATTCATCGTCTAACTCTTCAATGTTGTATTCCTTAGCAAGTATTTTCAAGTGTTCAGGGAGGTTTTTGTCTTTATTTTCAAGTTGTAGTAATGACGACAAGAAGGAATACAACAATTCTTGATTATATATGCGTGTCACGTTAATTTCTTCTTCCATTTTATCAAGGATAGGAATTAACAGTGATGTACATTTGAAACAATTAAAGTCTTCTTCTGATACTTTCTTAAACAATTCATCGCTTTTATTCACTAGCTTGGAGATGGTTGATTTGTTAAGTTCAGATTTCAGCAATGAATTTACCACAATATCTTTATCTTGGCAGCAATAATTTACTAAGAATGGTTCTTCATAATGACTTTTGAGTAGCGGCTCTTCCTTCTTGATTGATGCTTTTATTTCTTCTTCAATTTTCAGATTTATCATTTCCATTTCTCTTTTTCGCTTCTCATGTTTATACAGAAAATTATCTGTTCTGTGCTTGAACCCATGTTCATCGTCTGCGTTTTGTGTTGAAATTTCTACAAGCGCTGGTTTGAACATTGCCGGAGGATCAGAGAGGAAGTTCGCTTTTGGATTTTTACTCTCAAAGTTTCGCTTTTGCTGCATCATATCTTTCACAAAATCATTTTTCAAAAAGAATATTTTTATATAATTGAGAATGTCAGTTGCAATATTTTCTTCTGTATTTTTCATAGACGCAAATTTTTGGAAAATTTGAAAAACCATTTCTGACAATTGATTTTTTTTAACTTTCTTTTGCTTGTCCCGTTCGAGCCTGGTTTTAAGATAACAAGCCAGGTATTTGATCCCGTCTAAAGATGATTCATCTTGTTCATACGGGAATCCGGAAAATGACATATTACATGGCAAATATGAATTTACGACCGCGACATTTTTAGACTGCTTGTATATGAGAATCATTGATATCACAACGTAGATGCTACCAAGCATACCAAGACTTTCATACTTTGGATGTAACGAAGACTCTTGAAATAGTTCTTCCATAGTTGCGTATAATAAACTAGTATCATCATTATGTCTAAATTTTACATCTAAGTCGCGCATCATAACAGACGTTAAATCTTTTAAAAGACGCATCATCCGCTTATTTTGTTTTGGTTTAGATTTGACGTGTCTTGATTTAACACTAGTTACAGTAGTGTTTTCAGTAATTGTGATATTTTCTTCATCATTGTCAACATTGTCAACACCTTCAATAGTATCCAGTTTTATTTTAAACCCATTATCATCGTATCCATAATTCGTGTCAAAGTCTAGTCTCTTAATGACAAAGCCACTCTCTTTGTGGATCCAAGCATCGCCTTCTTCACTCAATTCTCCTTCAAGATGACAAATTTCTTTCATCACGCTCTCATGGGTGTTGTACAACAAATATGCTTCGCTTAACTTTTGTAAATATTTTGGGATTAATTTAATATTTTCAGAGACGCAAAAAAGCCATTTTTCATCACCATTATCAATGGCAAATAGAGATATAAACCTCTGGATTAACGAGTATTTTCGTTCTAGTTCATCAATCCCTAGAATAATGTACAACAAATTTGTATTAGGTGAGTAGTGTTGAAGAGTTTCATAACCTAGATTATCAAATAACTGTTGATAATCATATTTCTGGGAGTTGTATTTGAGCAACTCACGCAATTTACTTTTTTTCGTATTTTTAACTTTATTTATCATTTTGTTGCGTATTTTTTCACTAGAATAATCGTCTTCATCGTCATCTTTTTCAAACTTTTGCGCATATTTAATGACCGACTCATTGATAATTCTATTTTTTATTTCTTCAAATTCATCAATAGAGTTCTTTACTTGAAGAAATTTCTTTTTATTTAATTGTGTTTTTGACTCTTCGGAGTTATTCCATTGAGTTCCATCGTATATATAAAACTTCTTTTCCTCTTCCACGTAGCACTTATCATCTTGGCGTATTTGTGTTTTCTGGATCAGTTTAACGAGAACGTTTAAAATGTTTTCATTATCTGGTTCATTTTCAAAAATAACGTCAAAATTCGCATAATTTTCATTTTCTTCGTGCATGGCCTGTAATAGTTTATCCAATTCTTTCACAAAATTATTGAGGTCACCGTCAAATTTCGCATTGTTAATCACATTTTCATAACAATATTGAATTGGGTCATATTTTTCTATTTTGCCTTCTTCTGTTTTATTTATATTTTTCAGTATTATTTTATTTAAATCACGTACCATTTCACCTTTGGTTCTGTAATATTTGGAGTAATCAACGCGATTTTTGTCGCTATCTTTGGAGATCTCGCCATTCAATTGAGCTTGTAAATCCAATATGTAGTTATCTACTTCTTCATCTTTAAAGTCGATGTGATTTGCTCTGTTCATTTGCTTTAATTCAAATAACAACAACTCCATGTTATCAATGCTTGCGATCTTCAACAACTCACCCATGTGGTAATGAACATTGCTTGTTTTTGATTTTTTATCCGATAAATAAGAATTTTTTACGATTTCATACATGCTTTCATATGGAACATATTCATAGTCATCTTGTTTTTTATTCATTCTGACAAAATGTGCGCGCTTTTCATTAATTTCCTTTTTCGTGACGCTAAGATTCTCTCGCACAAGTTTTTGAATAAATAAGTGTTCCGAAACATTCATTTTTGAAACATCAAATAAAGCCAGTTTTTTTAAACACTGGAACATAGAAACTTCTTTTCTGTCAAATATTTTATCATAAATCTCTTTCAAACCAAAATCAAGTTCTTCAATATATTCTTTAAACGTTTTGTCCTCCTGAAACTCATAGAAGGTAACACGCTTGTTATCAAAATATTTTTTATCTTTCATAACATCACCATTCAACATTTTGACTTTGGGTATTTTTTCATACCGAATATACATGTTTTGTAATGATTTAGAAAGAATATTACTCGAATGATGAATATTCATTTCCTTGAAAATTGTTGGCAAGTTCTTGAATACAACTCCATTCAAAATTACCTTTTCTCCTTTGTTCGCATGAACCATATCGTATGGAATGACTTGAATTTCGCCCTCTTTCCCAATCGCAAAGAAAAACGGACTGTTGTTAGAATGTGTTACTTTATTAACCAGTGCAATATTTTGTTCTGTTTCTAAACGGATTTTTTTATGATAATTTTTTATTTTTGTATTTATTGGCATGATATTATCTTGTTCGGAAAATTCTTCTAAAGAAGAGTTCTCGTAACTCTTTTCAGTAACACTGTACTGCCATTTTGAAATTTCTGTGTCTATACTATCAAGTTCATAATTTCCAACTTTCTCAGAATTGTAATACAGATCCTTGTGTAGATAAGATGAAAAAAGGTTGACAATTTTAGGGTTCAAATCAAATATAGAATAGAGAATTTGATTGTTGGGAATCTGTTTAATCTTGATTCCAGAATCTAACTCAGTATATTCTTCCAACAGCAGCTTGTATTTGCCAATTTCTGAAATTACTTTCTTTTTGTTTTTCGACGTAGACAGACTTTTTTCAATGTAATCATTGACCTGCTGTTCAATTGTATATGTTGTTTCTCCTAATCCGTCTTCCAGTGACATAAATTTGTCTCCAGTATTTATTCCATCATCCACAATATCATAGTCGCCGGTTTGGTAACTTTTGTAACTTTTGATGATCTCAATAGAACGAATTTTATATTTTTCTAGGAGACCAGAATATTCAAAATCAATATATAATAGTTCACTTTCCAGTGTTTTTACAACAATCATATCATTTTCAAGCTTTCTAATTTCACCTTGAATAAACGCATCTTCACCAGCAAAGTTGATCTTAATTAGTTTTCCAGGTAAAAGACGATTTATGACACAATAACCATCTTCTTGCTGATTCACGACAATGACTTTATCAATATTGTCAACACCGCCATCAGCATTCAAATGAAAAATTTGAGTTTCCAAATTTTCCGAAATGAGTTTCAATTTAGAATCATCAATATAATCAACAAAAAATAATGTATCGTTCAATAATTCTTTACGGGCTGATTCCAATTTAACAATATTACCATAAAATAAAGAATTATTTAGATTTATGTTTTCCATAATTTATATAAAGAATGAGATTATTTATTAATTTTTAATTCTTAATTACTAATTCCCAATAAATGAAGAGTGAATGTCTTTGAATATGACCTGTTGGAGATATAAGGCGGTGTTTTTAATATGAGAGAATATATCCTTTTTATTTGATTGTTCTTTTTTATAACGAATGTAAATGTGTGCATTTGGCTGGACTGGGTGATTCTTTTTGAACCCTACGAAACTTAGCGTTTCTTTGTAACTGCTATATAAATAAACTTCAATAAGCTTGCCAATTGTATAATCATCTTCTTTTAGTTCAAACACAAAGAAATCATCCTCGGTATATATATTACAATACATATTTTGGTATTCTTCAATTTCTTCTGCTGATTTTGTTCCGTCATTTGACGCCGATATATATTCTTCTTTTGTTTGAACATTCGCAAGCTCATTATCTTTAGTATACTGGATAATTAAATTCAATTTACTTATGATGTATTCACAACTCTTAGCCATTAGCTCTCTATTTGTAAATATTCCTAAACTCTCAACTGTCATTTTATACTCGTTTTCATAGTAAATTCTTTGCGCGTCCAGAATTTCAAAGTCTCGTTTTTCCATTTTATCTTCAATATTATTTGCCCTTTTAGATATTTCCGGTTCGTTGCGCAGAAACTCATAAGTGCAATTATGCACAACATTCCAACACGAATTCTCTTGAGCGCAACCAATTTCAAATTCCGCCTCGAAATTTAACTCTTCCATTTCATTATCGCTCAAGTTATGGTTTGGATACAACACGCAAAGCAATATATGTTCTCCACTAATCGGGTCAGGTGGAAACAATGACCCACTCATTTCGCTTTGAACCTCATTATTGGTCTGTTTATTTACAAGAACAATGTCTTTGGTTGTAACATACCTTTTTTCTTGTTTTCCTTTTTCATTTTTCACATCAACGACAATTTTGTGGTTCTCTTTTAATTGGTCAAATTCGTTACTTTTGTTGCTCATAATAGGAATGCAGGAAATGCGATGTTTCAAATACTCGTTGTTGAAACTTGTAGTATTTTTGATTATATTAATAGAACTTTCATGATGCGGGAATCCTTTGAAAACAAGTGTTTTAATATTAGACAAACACGTCCGACGAAGTGAATTGACAACACACGTTTCTACTCCTCGTATATTGAACGTCAAAGTCCCTTCATATTCAACAACGTTTTCAACATGAACACTCATGGATGTATGTTGTATAAATTTATACTTTATTTTTAATTCAATTTTTTAGTTTATATCATCAAAAAAAATTATACTCTAAATCATATTGAAATATAGTTCATGAATAACAATACCGAGAAAAATATGAATATGATGCCTAACAAACAAAATTTAAACAAGACAAATCCAAAACATTTATTATTTTTTAGCGAACTTTGCGCTCACAGTAAAGAAGTGCTGGCGAATCTAAGACAGAAAAATTTTCTTGATAAAGTTCAGTTGATTTGCATTGATAACAGATACATTGAAAACAATATTACACATATTTATTTGAATCCACAACAGACCATGCCACTACCACCTATGATTACTTGCGTTCCAACTCTGTGTATAATGCCAAACTATGAAATATTAAAAGGGGGTCAAATTGTGGAGTATTTTGCTCCGATGAGTAAAAGTATTAATGATGAGCGACAGAAACTAAATATGGAACCAAATTCGTTTTCTTTAGAGTCTGAAACAAACGGTTCTTTTGGGGTATCAAGTGATTCATTTAGTTTCTGGGATACAAACCACGACGAACTATCCGCACAAGGTAACGGCGGGACGCGTCAAATGTACACGTATGCGTCTATTGAGTCTACAAATAATCATTCCGAAAATATTTACACACCAACAGAAGATTTAAGTGAGAAACAGGAACCGATTAGTTTAGACAAAATTCAACAAGAGAGAAATAATGAATTATGATTTAAAAAGACAAATAGTTTAACAACTATCCAACTTCAATAGCAATATGAGTCACTCTGCTGCTCAGAAAAAACAAATCGTAAAAACGTTTGTAGATATTTACTTTGATTTACTCAACACTATCAAAGAACAACTAGAAAACAAAAATAAAGAGTTTAACGATTTTTACAAGAAAAATTTGTTGTTGAAAAAGACAAATATCAAACTCTTTATTAAAACGTGGTATGAATATATCACAAAGCAATATTACCACTACATTATGGATAATAATGTCAACTATTTCTTTAGCGATGAACTACAGGCAAAGTTGAACAAGGATTTCAATGTTTCCGTGATGAAATATATTGTCCTGATCAAAGAAAAATATAATTCTGTGAGCAACTTCGTTGTGGAATCTATTTTAGCGAAAATTAAGTTTTTGACGCAAATGAGTTATCAGTATTTTAATACCAACTAAAAATAAAATTGAATCAACGGTGTCAGTCGTTTATATGCCAACAACAATTATGGGGCAGTTTGACCGTAAGTTTAATGATTACAACAAAAGGGGGTGCTGGGGAAAACGCACCGCAAAATATGAAGTCATAAAAAGGGAAATCGTAATACGCAGATTTAAAGACCCCGAATTGAATCTTACTCGTACATTCTCTGACACTACAAGATTAAATATGACAGTAAAAGAAAATCAGAGTGCAATGATATTCATGGCAATGAAACTAGGAGATGATTATGATGATCTTGTGTGCCGTTTTAATGAACTTCAGCGCGATTATGATGAAGTTAAGGCGAAAAACAATGTTGTTTCAACTAATTTTTCTGTTCTTAAGAAAGAAAATGATAGTCTACAAAATGAAGTAGAATCATTGAAAAAAAGATTGCGTTTGGCAAATGAGCGCAATTTCAATAGTCAATTTGAAAATCAAAATAATACAATAATACCAAATAAAGTCATTTAAATAAATAATTTTACAATTACAATTATACATATAATGGAAAAAAGCGAGGATTTCCAAAAGATAATCGATGATTTTGTCAAGGACCTTTTGATCAGTTTTCCAGAATATGAAGACAAATTCAATGTGATTGATTATGATGAATATTATTGTCATTGTAAAAAGGTTTACCCAGAAAATTTTTTTCATATTTTGTATGAAAACGACGAATTATTTGATAGCGACGATTCATGTTTTTTATTACCAGATTTAAATTTTAAAGAAATTATTTTGGATGATAAATTAAGCGACGGTTCCAAAAAAACTATCTGGAAATACTTACAACTAATATTGTTTTCAGTGTGTAAGGGTGTCGATAGCAAAGAAGATTTTGGAGCTGCCAAAGATTTGTTTGAGGCGATTAATGAAGACGACCTTCAAGATAAAATAGAAGAAACTATGAACGAGATGAGAAATGTCTTTTTTAATGATGTTGACCCATGTTTAAATGAAATGTTTAGCGAGCAAATGGGTGATTTGAGTAATGTTGAAAACATTTTTGAATCATTTGCCAAGGCATCGCAACAAGGGGTCAGTGGCGAAGAGGGTTCTGGTAACTTCTTTGAAAATACAATGAATCAGGAAGAATTAAAAGACCATCTTAGCGGATTAATGGGAGGAAAAATAGGGAGTTTAGCAAAAGAAATTGCTGAGGAAGCATCAAAAGAGTTTGGATTCGAGGAGGGTCAAGACGAGAAGTCGCAGAGCGAATTGCTACAACAGTTTTTCAAAAATCCATCAAAACTGCTTGGTGTTGTTAAAAATATAGGTGGGAAACTAGAAGAAAAATTAAAGAGCGGTCAAATGAAGGAAAGTGAATTGATGAAGGAGGCTCAGGAAATTATGGGGAAAATGAAGGACATGCCTGGAATGAAAAACATGATGAGCCAAATGGGAATGGCGGGTGGGAATTTTGATATGAAGGGAATGGCAAATAAAATGCAACAATCTATGAATCAATCCAAGATGAAAGAACGAATGCAAGAAAAACTTAGAAAGAATAATGAAGAAAAGCAAAAAGAAGCAATGGCTGGCAATATGACCCAAGTTTCCGATGATACGTTTGTATGGAATGATGACAATAGCAATCCGAACGAGTCTTTACATAAAAGTAAGGCGACTAATAAGAAATCAACTACAAATCCAAAGAAAAAGAAGAAGAAAAAGAAGAAGAACAACTAACAACTAACAATAATATATGCTTTATATTATATAGACAATTATTATAATGGAAACAAAATTCTGGTTACAGGACCCAAAAGTATTACTTCATAAAGACAAATTATTAGAAGTGTGGTCATATTCGCATATGAACTATAATGAAAAAATAAACGCAACAACTAGGTTTATTTTGTATTCATCTTTGTTCGGATATATTCTTTTGAATAACTATTTGATTTTGTTACTAGGGGTTGTCATGATTCTGGCGTTAGTCTTTATTCAGAATTATAACAAATTGGAAAGTTTTGAATCGTCAATTCCTGACTCGTTTGACGAGGACAAACATACAAGTAAGAATCCGTTGTATAATGTATTGAATAGTGATTATGTAGATGACGTCAATAAAGAGAAGTTGAGAGATGAATACGACCAAAATAAAGAGTCCGAAATCAATCATCAGACAAAGCAGTTTATTTATGAAGCGAATAAAGGAAACAAGGATATTGGAAATATATTCAATAATATTTCTGACAATTTGAACTTTGAATCTTCTATGCGGCAGTTTTATATAAATCCGAGTACAACGATTCCGAATGATCAAGGCGATTTCCTCAGTTATTGTTATGGTGAACTATATTCTGAAAAGCCCTTGTTAATATATTAAATAACAAAAAAAAAATATTTCATTTTATATAATAATGACCCAACTTGTTGATTTTGTTTTTAACAACATTTCAAGGATTGGAAATGATGATTATAATTTTACTCAAGAGAATCTTATGAACAAAACGCATTTGGGATACAATACATCAAATTTTAGCGAATTAAACGACAACAAGGTAATTAATCTAGCATCTTCACATCCGACTATGAATATGAAAGGTGGGTTTCAAGTTTCGCCGAATGGTGGAAACATTGACGAAAGTGGCGAGTTAATAAATTCTAAATTGACAAACTTGAACTTCAAGATAAGTCTTCAAGAACGCACCTTCAAGACAGTTCCTTATTTAGGAAGAGGAAATGTAGATGTTGGAATGGAAAATGATCTGCGCAAAGGCGACACTTTAAGAGAGAAAAAGAGTGCTGTTAAAATAAACGAAGAATGTCAGGTTAATGTTGACAAGTACCCGATGCAGAAAAAACTCCAAAAGAGGTTGAGCAGCAAACACATTGTAGAAGAATCGGCTGCAAATGGTTGGGTGCGCGGTGGTCTTCCTTCGCGCGAGATTTACAAAAATGAAAAGTACGAGTGTAATTAGATGAATTATTATAAAATACTATATTAATAGATATTAACTGTAATATGTCTTTTACAAGTAACAAAAATCAAAATCCTGAATACAATGTAGAAAAACTCATGAATTCCAACAAAATGAATTATATGTTGAATGTTGACTATTGTCAAAATAGTTCGGTTCATAAGATGTTGGAACTAGGCGGAGTTCCCAAATTACACAGCGAGACCTTGTCATACAACAATATTGATATTGAGAGTAAACTCAGAGGCATCAAAAGTATAAATTTGGAGGGAGCGAACTTTAATCCTGATTTGAAAACCAAAAAAATTACAGACACACCTCTTTTTAAAAAACAAAAAACATTAGTTCCACCTTCATTTTTACATGTCAGTGAAAGAGGTGGCTTTCATAACATTTAAATAATTATATATATAATTTATAAGTAAACTATATATATAATGGCGTTTACAAGATTTCACGATGATACTAGTAGAATCTTAAAATCAAATATTGAGACGACATCTATGTGTAGCTATACATTTAATGTTCCCTCCAACACGGGTACAAAGAATGTCTTTGTCGATGATCCACATATTCGCTTACAAAAAAGCGGAAATTTACAATATAGTAAAATGATAGATCTAGAGGGGCAGTTGAAACAAATGGAACGTGGATATTCGCGGGATTTTATTGATAACCAATACAACAAAAAAAATCGTGTCAATCATGGAGAGCGGAAAATTCCAATATATCAACTGAATAAAAGCGTGACAGATGAGTCAAGGAGCACTCATCCATCTTGGACGTATCGTTCTCTCCAACAATACCGACCGGAGATTTTGTTTGAAGACCCTCAAAGTCATTTTTCGTTGAAATTTGAAAACAATGTGGACACAAATATTGACACAAAAGACAAATATAGAAAAAATCATAAAAAAATATAAAACTTATATATAAGAGATTAAATTATGGCACAAATTGCTATTCCATTATTATTGTTAGGAACAGCGGTTTTAATTAGCAATGACAGAAACAAAAATGAAGAAAATGAAGAAGAATGTATTGGTAATGGAAAAGAAAATATGGCTAATTTGAGCGACATTGATCCGCGCGGCGATTTGCTCTCCAAAGAATATAAAAAGTTTCACCCGAACATTGCGAAGAGTGATAACAACATTAACAATCAACAAGATGTTTCGCAATATCAAGACAAATTCTTTTTGAATAATATTTCAAGCGAAGAACAAGCGTCTTCTAATACTAGCGATAATATTTTCAAAAATCTTGCTGGAGAAAAAATTAAATACGACGATATTAATCACAATAATATGAACCTTTATTATGGAGGAAAAACAAACGGGGGTGGTAATATGAATACTTCTTCTATTTTAGATTCTTATACTGGACAAGGGACGTATGATATTAAAAAGGAAGAGATTGCCACCATGTTCAAACCAGAAAATAATACCCAGAACGTTTATGGTAATCAGAACCAAAATGAATTCTTTCAGTCACGTGTGAATGCTTCTCACCGCCACGCGAACAGTAAACCGTGGGAAGAAATCAAAGTTGCGCCCGGTCTTGGCAAAAAATACGATGAAAATGTGATTACAAGTGGATACAATAATTATAATGAAACGAGAGACCAGTGGATGCCTAAAGGTGTAGATGAGTTGCGCACTTCTAATAATCCTAAAAATATTTACTGCCTACACGACCATATGGGACCTGCGATAAATCCAATACAAAACAGAGGCGAGCATGGAAAAATTGACAAAAAAACGCCGGACTCTTACTTTGTAAACAAAGATAATTTAGGTATGATTGCGGGAACATCTGGACCCAATATGCACACTGTGGGTGCCCATCAAATGCTTACCAATGAAAATCGCGATAACACGAGTGTTGAATATTACGGAACCAGAATTAACCAAAATGGTGCTGCTTATGCCAAACAAAACTATTTGGAAGCAAACAAACAACAATTAGATGGGGCTCCAATTACGAATCGCGTAGATAAAACAACAAATCCGACAAGTGAACAAAATTATGGCAAAACCTCTTATAACGCACATAACAACAACCGAAATACAACAAAAACGTCTCACTTTGGAGGAATGGGGTCTACTGTATCCAGCATCGTTCAACCAATTATGAATGGATTGAGACACAGCAAGAAGGTAAACACTACAACTAGTTTACAATCATCTGGTAATGTTGGTCTAAATAACGTCGCCGCGCATACCATTCGCAACAAGCAAGAAGTCTCTACCACCAATAGAGAAATGTATGAATGTGATTTGAATATGAATCACTTGAATGTTCAGAAACAGCAAGATTCTGCGTATATGAATGTAAACCCCATATTAAACGCGACACAAAGAAATTCGATGAATCAATCCGAAACGGGTCCGGCTGCTTCTCAGTTAAGTGGAAACATGAGCTACGTTGCTCAATATAACCAAGAAAATAACAACCGCGTTTACGCGAGCGGTGTACAATCTAACGGCAACATTAGCCTTTTTAACAACAAAATTGTTGCGCAAGTAAACGCAAAAGAGTGTGAAAATACTAGATCAACTCCGGTGTATAGACCCAAACCAACTTCCTATCAACACCCAAGCGATAGTCTGGGTACCACCACCTCTATGCCACAAAACTACCAAGAAATCAGCAACAGTCACTTAGATGCGTCGCTGTTGGACGCATTCAAATCAAATCCGTATACCCAACCGTTGAACAGTTCATAAATAATAAAATTATTACTATATACTAAAAACGCCGGATAAGTATTTACGCATTTCAGCTTTTATCTTATTTTCATCAAACTGACCGGAATTTCCATTGAAAACAACAGTGTTTTCGGGGTATTTTTTAATCACAATCATCCCATCATCTTGTAATTTAAGTTTATATTTCAATACTGGTTTTTTGTTTACTACTTGAGTATACATCATAAAAGGCTCTTTTTTATGTTTCAGATACGCATGACCAATATTATTATCTGGATTAACAATTTCGTTTAGATAATAATTCCAATGTTCACTTTGATCGTGCTCAAATACACAAGAGACGCACAATGAATTATTCGCCAGTTTTTGGTTGTAGTTTATATCAAGTAAACAATTGTCGCATTTTGAAATATTGTAGTTTACTCGCCGTATATTGTGCTGATACACATCGGACATTTCAATTGTGCGGGTACTTGTATCTTTTACATCGCAAATCATTGGTTCTAAAAAGTATAAAGCAGTATCGATGATACAAAACTTGTCTTCTGACAGTGGAATTAATATTGCACAATGTGTCAAATGGGGTGTGCCGGGTGTTTTACAGCTATTTGGAACACTTGCCGCAATAATATAGCTTTTGATATTATGATTCGCTTGTAAATATTCTTTTACGAAATGCGATAAAGCGATGCAGTTGCCACTGTTATACTTGTAAATACAAGTGTTTGATTGTGATTCTTTATAAATTGTGTAAGGAATTGTAGAAAATATTACGTTATTGTAAACATTGTGAAACAATTCTGAAAAATGTTTATCGGATAACTTTTGATTTGCCATTTGAATCTCTTTGAAAATACAATTTTGAGGAGTGTTTGTCATCTAATTATATTATTAACTTATAAAATATTAAATATTACAGACATATTTTTATATTACAAAACTAAGAAAAGTGGAAATGGAAAAAGCAAAAATGAAATTGGACAGTTATATACAGAAAGCCAGCATTCCAAATATATTATTTTTCGGACCATATATGTGCGGAAAAGAAGAAACATACCATCAATTTATCACCAATCTATATAATTCAAACGAAAATATTTCTAAATATGTCCTTACAATTAACTGTTTATCTACAAATGGAATCAAAATTATCAAAGAACATATTAAACTATTTTCAATGCAAATATTCAACAAAACTAAAGACGTGAATTTCAAAACAATTGTCTTGGAACATGCCGACAATTTGACATATGATTCTCAATATAGCTTAAGGCGAACAATAGAACAATATAGTAAAACAACGAGATTCATCTTTGTTTGCGAAAATAAGTATCGTCTGTTGAATCCGCTGTCATCGCGATTCGCGCACATTTACATTAATGAAAATCGCAATAGGTCTTTGCATAACAATATAGATAAATTCAACTATACAAAATATAAATATCTTATTCAAAAATATAATAATTTACTCCAAAATAAAGACCCACAAATCAACAAGCTGTTAGAAATATATAAAATTAGCGTTGAATTCCACAAGTATAATTTTCATTGTTTTGAAATTTTCCAAAAATTTAGGACAAATCCAAACCACAATAATTTGAGTTTAATATTTGGGAAGGTCAACAAAAACTTTTACAATGACTTATTTTCTATTTTTTACTTGTTGGTAGTATTTCGTAATAATTTAGAAATAGAAATATATGATTACTATTAAATGGATGATTATAATTCAAATTTGCTGAACGATTCTAAGTCTGAATGGTCAATACGCTTGATGAATATTTTGTCTGGACACATTATCGACGGCTTTCGTTCAATATACAGCGAAGCAATGGAAGTATGTGAGAAAAATGACGAAGACGAGAAATATTTGATGACCTTTCAAAACTACTTGTCTATGATTCCAAAGTGGAATCAAACTATGGTGGATGCTGAGGTGGAACGAATTAAAGAATGTTCGCAGTGTAAATATTTAGAAGACCTCATTACTTGTGTTCATATTCTTCAGTTAAAAATATTGAGTTGTGTTCGCACTGGAAATCAAAACAAGAAAATTGACATTGATATACCTTGCTTCAAACAATTTTTGCATAACGTTTACATTAACATTGCCCGAAAATTGTATTCGAATATTTATTTATTCCAAATTGAGGCGACACCGTTACAGCAACAAAAACACAATCGAGAATTTGAAATTATTGTTCAAACGTGTATTATGAACACAATTCGTGATAATATTCCAGTAGAACAACTTCTGAAACAATATATTGATGAAACACAAGAAGTAGATGTTGAAAAAACAGAAAAAGTAATAGACGAACCAAAGCAAGAACCACAAGAAAACAATAAGCCACAACAACAAGTTGGAGACTCAATTGAAACGCCCTCTTCTATTCTAAAAGATGAAAGCAATAGTGTTGTAATCAACGAACAACCATCTCTATCTGAAGCACCTCCGACAGTAGATGATTTATTATCAAATAATAATTATGACCAAAAAGAGGAGAATAAGTCTATCTCTTTTGAAAGTGAAGAGCCGCCTGAAGTCAACGAACAAGAAAGCAACAATGAAAATACATTCACCATTGGGGATAATGTGCCTCTAGTTCTGGATAGCGATTTTGATAGCCCGTCTATTTCCAATATGAATGAGATTGAAGAAATAAACTTGGATTTTGATAACATCGAAGATGAAACAAAAAATTCGGAAAGTGAACCGCCAATTGATCTTGGAATCGAAGAACTAGCCTTTTAAATAAATGGATTATTTTCGTTATATATAATTTATTTAAATAACAAATAAATTATATGGAGTTATTGAATAGTAATTTTATTGTAGCAGCAGTCATATGTATTATATATTTCATTTTAAAAGTTTCAGTGGAGAAAAACAAAGACGATAAAAAAAAGGCGTTTAAAGACAGTGCTTTAGTAGGAATTGTTTCTTATGCTGTGTTAATATTTAGAAGTAATTTTGTCTCTTTTGAGAGTAGTAAAACGACCACAATTTTCACAAACGAACCTCAATTTTGATTTGATTCCATCTCTAAGTCATCTATAAATCTCTAAGTCGGTTGACAGCGCCCGGCGAGGCCGTTTCTGCTGTGTTATCGCTAGACTGATTTAAAAGCATTTTTACATTTGTTGGAGACGCAGTTTTAGCAGAACCATTGTTATTAATATTTCTATTGGAGTTAAAAGCAGTCTCTCTGTTTGATTTGATAGATTTCGGTTTTGACAAAATGTTTGTATTCTTACGAGTCATCTTTTCCAACTTTGCTTCAATGTTTTTGAGTTTGTGTAAAATCATATTCAGTTTAGAATTGGGGTCTTGGTGTAAGCGTTCGCGATTAGTATTCATATTCCTACGCGTGTTGTTATTTACGCCAGGTCTTTTTTTACAAGACCTATTATTCCAGTAGCACTTAGGGTCATGTCCACAAAAGGGATGTTTTGTCTTACGACGAGACGAGCACGCAACCATTATATATAATACTTACATTATTTATTCTTGCGTATTATATTTAACAATTTGAAAATATATATTTACGAAATAATATCATCAATGTCCATGTAATGACATTTGTCATCATGTAAACAATTATCAACTATCAAGTCCGACGCAATATACTTTTTAAGAACGTTATGTTCATATTGATCTTCTGGAATATGTTTATGAACAATCCTGGATATCATTTTGTACAACTTGAATCCAGGATATTTATCATCGCCATTTTGTTTGTATAGTACATTTTCACCGTTATCGTCGTATAGCCACGAGAAAATAAGATCATATATCGGGGCAATATTTCGATATTCATCAATATTGTTGATATCGTCGCATACAAAATCAAAAATGCTACAAGCAAGACGACATAGGTCAAAACTCATGTTTGGTTCTACTAACGGTTTCTTTTCATTATAATACGGGTTATAATTATATTGTGTATGAGCTGTTCCATTTCTGGAAAAACTATCACTACATAGAGAATGTCCGTTGTAATCATAAATGGCGCGACCAAAATCAATTATTTTGTATATTTTACCATAGGTTGGTATTTTGTATATTTTATCTTTTATTTTGTAAATCAAATACTCCTTGTCTGTTTCACAATACATGATATTGTTTGTGTGTAAGTCGTTGTGAGTAAAGTTATATTTTTTTTGATATACGTAAAGTGTTGTGATAATTTGAAAAATAGCACTCTCTATTTCTTCCATTTTGATTTCTCCTCCATCCAATAGTTCATCCAGTGTATTTGTACACTTTTCAATAACAACTACTTGTGTTGGAAATTTGTTTAGTAATAAATAAATTTTGTCTTCTTCTTCGCTGTCTTCTTCGCTATCTTCTTGACTATCTTCTTCTTCGCTATCTTCTTCTTCGCTATATTCCTCACTATCTTCGCTATCTTCTTCTTCGCTATCTTCTTCTTTGCTATATTCTTCGCTATCTTCTTCTTCGCTATCTTCTTCTTCGCTATATTCCTCACTATCTTCGTCACTATCTTCGTCATTATTAGTCAACGTGTCATTTGTATCATATTGATACTTCAATGCCAACCCATCGTCATTTTCTAAATCATCAATCAAAAATTCATTTACACTCGTTAATGAGTGAGATACTCCTGAGCTGTCCACCGGTGTTTCTTCCACAATAGATTCAAACTCCAAATCTAAATCGTTGGTTTCTTCAATGAGCAAAGTCTCCTTTTTATTTTGCTGAAAGATATCGTTTGCCTCATTGTCTTCAAACCGAAATTTTTTCCCTAAATTTTGTGTAAAAAAGTTGGATTCGCATAAATATTCTAAATCGTCTGACACATTTATTTTACAATTTTTTTTCTGACAAATAAACATATCATAGCATTCAATACCGTGGAAAAACTGTTTGTCGGTTTTCAATATTCCACTGATGTAATAAAATAAACTATCTACATAAGCATAGTTATTTTTGTCATGGATATATTTTTGATATTTACTATTGGCATTTTTTTCTTCAACACCAGGCAATATTGTTAAATCTTCGTTTTTGTATTTTCCAGTCAAATATCTCAGAGAGTCAACCAGTGTGATATATTTGAAAAATACTTCCCTATCATTATCGTCCTTGTCTTTTATTTCGAAACAGTTTTCATCACTTTTACTTTTGTAATGCCTAACTCTTTTTTGAATTTCAATATTCAAAAATTCTTCTACCGGCGCTTTTGCTTTAACAATTTCCTCAAATTCATTATTTGAAAGATTGTTTAAATTATCGTATAATAATTCTTGTTTTAGCATCGCACATTAATTTTTATTATTGATATAATATTTTTAATATTTTTAAACTTATTAATAATAACATCTTCATGTGATTTGCGTTCGTAATATTCCGAGGTTTAAATTTGTTTTCAATATATAAACAATGACACTAGAACTTAAGAAATTTAGTATGAGTCACATCACATTCAAAAAAGACGAAAATAAAGGTCCCGTCGTTGTCTTAATTGGTAGAAGAGATACGGGAAAGAGTTTCTTGGTTCGTGATTTATTATTCCATCATCGAGATATTCCGTTGGGCACTGTTATTTCGGGTACAGAAGCCGGCAACGGTTTTTATAGCGATCACGTTCCCAAACTGTTTATTCACGATGAATATAGTTCCTCTATTATTGCCAATATTTTGAAAAGACAAAAGGTTGTATTGAAACAAGTAAACAAACAACTTGCCACGTACAAAAAGTGTAATATTGATCCGAGAGCGTTTGTTATTTTGGATGACTGTCTATATGATAATTCGTGGTCAAAAGACAAATTAATGCGTTTACTATTCATGAATGGAAGACATTGGAAGATTATGCTTATCATTACTATGCAATATCCGTTGGGTATCCCACCAACATTGAGAACCAATATTGACTATGTCTTTATTTTGCGCGAACCATACATTGCCAATCGTAAGCGTATCTACGAAAACTTCGCGGGTATGTTCCCGACATTCGAGTCTTTTTGTCAAGTAATGGACCAATGTACTGAAAATTATGAGTGTTTAGTGATTAATAATAATGCGAAATCAAACAAATTGCAAGATCAAATCTTTTGGTACAAAGCGCAAGCACAAAAAGATTTCAGATTAGGATCAAAAGAATTTTGGGAATTGTCTAAAAATATTGGTTCGGACGACGAAGAAGAAACATACGACCCTCAGTCTTACGTGAAGCGCAGTAGTGGTCCACGAATTAACGTGAAAAAAAATAAATGGTGACACGTTTCGTCACCGAGCAAGATTCTTCACACGGTAGTCATAACAAATAGGTAATCAAAGCTCTCACATCGTTTCCTCTTTTAATAGCAAAATCATTTAAAGTCAAGTCGCGTATTACTATACAATGAATATCGTAAATCTCATCGAAACCAACCCAATCACCAAGTTCTCTGGCAATTACCAATCGCGATTGGTAGGGAAACTGAGGTATTCCTCACTGAAACGCAACAACAGGTATTCCTCGCCAACTTTTACTGTTACTTGAACTGTTGTAATACAGATTTTGTGGTTGACCTAGACGATGTATGGAAGTGGATGGGATTTCATGATAAAGCAAAGGCAAGAAGGCTTCTTGACAAACAGTTTATTGTTGAGAAGGATTACATTAAAACCGCTTGCCCTGCAGGGCAAGCGGTTTCGTCCAACGGCGGACAGAATCGACAGGTATTCAAAATGACCGTCCCCGCCTTCAAACGATTCTGTCTCAAAGCGGGAACATCCAAGGCAGACGAAATCCACGAATACTACATCAAGTTGGAGGAGGTCATCCAGGAAACCATCTGCGAAGAGAGCATGGAACTCCAGAACCAACTCAAACTAGCGCAAGAAACTGCCGAACAAGAGAAGCAGAAAAAACGCCAAGCCGTGGAAAAAGCAATCATCGACCAATTCCCCAAGAATACCGAGTGCGTCTACTTCGGCACGATCGACAACACGGAGGGCGGCGAGACCCTCCTCAAATTCGGACAAACGAACGATTTGCGGTCGCGCGTTTATAACCACCACAGCAAGTTCGCGAATTTCGTTTTGGTGAACGCATTCAAGGTCCAGAACAAGGTCGAGATCGAGAACCTGATCAAGCAGCACCCCAAGGTGAAGAAACAGTTGCGCCAGATTAAAGTTGATGGGAGTACGTACAAGGAGATCATTGCGTACAATGCGACCTTCACGTCAGATAAACTGACGTATTACATAAAATCGGTGATTGAGAGCAAGCGGTACAGTGTAGACAATTACAACAAATTGTTGAAACGGAACGATATGTTGGAGGAGGACTTGGCGGCACTTAATGTTGCAAACATGGAATACCAGGCGACGAACGGGGTGTTGGTATGCGAGATAGCAGAGCTGAAACGCAAGGTCGGTGAGCAGGAGATCCAAATCAACAAACTGATGGCGGATTGCGATTACCAGCAACAGCAGCCGGTGAGCGAAGAGACGAAACGTTTTGACGAATTCATCAGTGCGTGTTGTATCGTCCGTCCTGATGTAGAGGAGTCGAGCGGTATGATGGAGGGTCAGTTTCGCATATGGAACGGAGTCAAACCAACGAAACAAATCTTCCACCAGTTCAAACAATATTTGGATACGCGTTTCCGTCCTAAACGGTTAGAACAGCAAGATAAGAATCAGGTGGTCTACGGGTACGCAGGGGTGAAATTACAAGTAGTCGAGTACAAACGGAGTCGGGGGGTGCAGTGCGACGCGGAGACCTTCGTATTCGGAGTATGCCGGTTCACGCCACAGGGCAAGGTATTGAATTCCGAGTTATTGGCGAATTACAAGCGATGGAAGAAGAAACTGGGGAAAGATGTGTCGGGCGATAAAAAAGAGATGGATGAGCTGAAGGAGTATTTGAACGCGTCTCCGTATGCCCAAAAGGCAACCGTTTGGAAGAATGGTGCGACGAACGAAGGGTATTATGGATTGTCACTCCGCGAGGAGGACGTGTACCAACATAAATTAACATCAAGTACCGGAAAACGGGTGAATAAAGTGTGTTTGAAAACCAACCAATGTTTGAATATGTGGGAAACGATTGTCAAGGCGGCGTCTTCAGAGAATATGTCTGCGGCGAAGATGAGTAGAAGCATTAAAAATAAGACGGTTTTCAACGACGATTATTTCTTTTCCTTTTGATATCATGCTTCAAACCGGGTTCTAAAGTGTTCTAAGCCTTATATTTGAAAACATCAACTGTATGCTTGGATGAACCGACCTCCCACGGTTTAACTTGTTCAATGTGATTAGAATGTTGGCAGTAATATAATACTTTTCTACTTTTAATATTGAGTTTCCTCTTTAGATAATTCACCGACAACTTTTTGGCATTGTGTTCCTTCAAATATTCACGTACAATATTGTTATCTAATTCAACGATTTTATTTTCTCGGTTTGACTTTTTGCCACGTTTTACTTTCATAGTTTTAGTTATTTATAATAATTTTCTCTTTATTTAATATTTAAAACATATTTAGTTATATTAAATAAAGATCATGGCGCCAAAAAAAGACAAAAACGGGTTGATTATATTCAAAGATTATCCGGAGTTCACTCCAAATCTGACACCACAAGAAATATTTCAAACGGGGAGTTTTGGCGGGACTTATTGGCGACCAATTTACTCAACTATATTGAAGAAAAAAATCAATAACCAGCATAAAAAATATCCAAAGAGTTGGTGGAAAAATCTTCCAGAACATTGGTTAACTTCTGGATGGGACGATTACGACAAAACAATAAATAAATATAATGTGAAAGTCGGTACAACATTAGAATATTGGGAAGAAAAAAAATGGATCAATGAAACGCACCCATATGGGTGGACGCAATGGTATTGTGATTTTTATTCTGGAAAACGGAGCGATGACGATGAACGACAAATCAAACGGTGGATGAATACCGCGGGACCTAAAAGTAGATTCCGTAGAAATTTAATCAATCAGATTCATAAAAAAAAGACAAAATACGATGACTATGAAGTAAGTCCTAAAATTAGGCAAACTTTACAACATTGGGGATATGAACTTCAGAAGGGTGATGTTTAAAAAAATTGAAATTTATAAAACGATGTTATCTATTATAATAAAACCCCAAATATGTTTCTCTCGCACAAAATAAGCGTTGATAAACATTTTATCAATAATATAATTGAAGAATTATCTAATGAATTAAACGCGAAAGATGATGTAATTAAAGAATATCATACAAAATTGGAAGAATCGGTTAATAAATTAGAGACGAAAAATAATATATTATCTAGCCAATGTGAAACTATCCGGATGTCAGAAACACCTGATGAAACATTTAGAAATTATAAAATTACAAAAAAAGAGTTTTTGTATAATATTCAAAAAGGTAGATGTTGTTATTGTGATAAAAAAATTTCCATTGATAAAATGACATCCGAGCATTTGATCCCTAAATCTTTGGGCGGAACAAAACAAACCGGTAATATAGCTCTAGCTTGTAAAAAATGCAATAGTAAGCGGGGGTCAAATATATATTGTTCAAAATCTCTAGAAATTCTTCAGACCCGAGCGAGCAGAGCATGGTGGAATGATTTTTACACAACTCCTAAAATTAGACAAACATTACAACCATTGGGGATATCAACTTCAGAAGAGCGATGTTTGAATAATAATATGTTATAATTTTATATTATGAAAAGAGACGCACTTTTATTTTCCATGTTACTTTTTTATACATTTCCAATTATTTTAGTTTGTAAAAACTATAAACGCAATAATAGCGTATCAAATATTATTTGTGATAAGCAATGTAAATTTAACATATTGTTTTTTATGTTCTTGATGGCTATTCAAACTGTCTTATATGAATTAAATAGAAATGATGTATACTCAAAAATATTTATTTTTACCATATTAATAAGCATCGGATTTTTGATTATATTTGATGAGTCATATATGATACACTACTTTTTTGCTGGGACAATATTTTTATCTATTATGTTGTTCATGATTCATCATGTATTGTTGACAAGTAATAAAATTTTGCTACTTTCGCTTATATTAGCTATAATTCTATCGATAACGATTATGTTTAATGTAAATGTTGACCTTTTTTTTACACGGAAGTAATTTATGTATTGAATTTTGCTGTTTACTATCTATATTTACATTTTATCACGCGCCATATTTATCATTAATTAAGTTATCGCCACTGATATTATAAAAGCTCCTCCATCTCTTTCAACTTGCTCAAAATCTCGCGTTTAAACGAGTTGAACTTTTGTCTATTATCAGGACATTTAACATTTTTTTTAAAGTTATGTGCGAGATTTTTGAAACATTTCTCTTTTCTCTTTTCTTGTTCAAACAATTTGGATGCGAAATATTTTCTCATTTGTTTTTGAATCACAATAGCCATATTATTTTCATTTTCTGTAGATTTTTTGGAAATAATATACCACCTCCAGTGTCGTTGGATTAGTGATATAGACCTACTCTTTATGATTTTACAAGCAATTTGTGAAAGAACATAGTTAATAATTGCGCGTTTAATGAGAATGTTAGAGTACCAATTTTGGATTTTCTTAATGTAATAATGTTTGTGAGCCCATTGAATGAATTTCTGAAACTTGATGAATCCTGTCATTGGGATACAAGAAAACATCTTCTGGCTCCGAAACCATGTTTGAATTTTTTGTGACGAATCTTCTCTGTGTTCCATTCTTTTTTGGAGTGCTTTCAATATAGCCATTCCGGCTGAGATTGGCGATGATTGGTTCAGATAAGTTGGTATATATTTCTTGTCTTTTGTTCTCAAATAATAGTTGGTTTTATTTATCATTGATGTTTCTAACGGAATATAAAAATCCCTTAGTCTTTGCTCTTCTTTGTCAACTTCTTTTATACGAGGCTTCAGTTTGTCTTTTACCCATAAATTAATAATTTTGATAATATATTGTTGCATACCGATTGGCGCGTTCGTCCACTCAACAACACTTTTGTTTTGCTGCGTCAACCCCAGTTTGTTGTCAAACTTATGATTAAATACTAGTTGCTTTTTGATACATTTTCCAATAATATTGATGTCATCGTCATAAAAGCCGGTCATGGAAAAATCTAATCCACCAAGAGTCCGCGCATTGTGATAATTATCTTCTCGCGAAATGTATAGCTTCTTGATGTAATCTTCGGCAAGACAGTATATTTCATTTTCACTTTCGATGCCATTTTTAATACAAAATTTATTGAACGATTCCCAACCCTTTAAATTGAATTTATCTTTCTTATTTTTTGTAATATAAAGATCCCCAGGCATTTCAAGTTTCAGAGAAACATCGCATATAAGCTTCCAATCTTCATTCTCCAAATCGTCTGAGGTAATTTTCTTTTCTTTTTTGTTTTTGTCATATTTGAATACCAGACTTTTCTTACCATTTTTGGTTGAAAATGCCACCGTCGCCTTTTTCATCCAAACTTCAATCTGAAATCTATCTGACAATAACGGTTTGGGAATCGCATAGTGCCTTATCTGTTCACCAAACAAGGATATTTTTTTACCCTTTTCAAAGTAGTTCTGATATGTTGTACCGATATCTATGTAATCTTGCATATCATCTTCCAACTCCACAATTTCGGTATATTTCTTCTCACTTGTTTGTATGATAATGATTGTTCCTTGTGAAATATTTTCATTTTTCAAACATTGAAGTGACAGTGGGTCATTTTCTGTATATGAATCTACAACTTGATTCGTATAATCATCAAGTGTTTTACATTGATTCCAATTTATCTTGACTTGTCTTGTAATATTGTCTTCTGTTCTCGATATGATAACAATAAATTTTTCATAAATATCATCTTCAATGTCACACCAATTTACGAGAGTAGAGATACCGCCGATACCAAACTTTCCAATACCTCCATCTATATTTTCCGAATGAAGTTGAACAAAACGGTACACATTTACTTGATCCATCCCCCTTCCATCGTCCTTGTATCTAATTTGATAGTATTTAGTGCCGTCACTATTATTCCCTTCTTGCTTATCGATGACAATATTTTTGGCGTTCGCGTCAAAGCTATTGTCAATTAATTCCTTTAAAAGAGACAAATTATTGTGCCCCGTTGAAGACGTCCCCAAATGTTTCAAATAATTGTAAATATTAACTGGTTCAAACTTTGGAGATGACATGATTGTGTTGTTGATTAATCGTTCCCCATTCAAATTCAATTTTATCATTATTTCTTCTCCCCAAAATTATAGAAAAATTGAAATCAACTTACCATTAGTTTTGGATGCCATCAAACAATTGTAAAAAAATCATGGAAGGACTTCTCAAACCAGGTGTCCAAGAAGCCATTTTCAAGAAGGCATTTGATTATGTTAATGGAAAACACGGAAAAGTCAATTTAGAAACTTGTCTTACTGAAATGTATAACAAAAATTTGGATGAAGATTATATTGTTTGTATTTGTTTGGCATGTATTAGTTTGATTGAAAGTGGAAAAGACGATTTTGAAAAAATAGAAGAAGGACTTTCTGAAAAAATGAAAAAGTCCGTTATGAGGCAAGTCGGAGAACAACTGTCAACATGCGATGATATTAATAAAACCGGATAGCTATGGTATAATATTAATAATTGCACAAAAGATTGTTCGGAAACATTTTATTATTGTTATAAAATAAATAAATGAATATAAAATTCATGAAAAAATATAGATTTGACGACATAATTTTGAGTATTTTGCCATTGATGTTACTATACTGGTTCAATAATGTAGACAATATAAAACGATTTTTAATTTTACAGGTTTGTGCGAGCAGTTTACTATATTGGAATTACAAAAATATATATACACTTCTAATAGATGTATTTAGCGCAACTTCATTCATTCTTTATTATTTGTTTTTGACTTATAGGAAAAATAAAATTATTCAAATGTTCGTCTTTTCGTTGTTGATATTAATATTCTTTTTATGTAGCTTTTTACAAGGGCAACAAGGTAAACGTCAGATTATAAATCATTTGATATTCCGTTTTGTAGTGTTAGTGTTATTCTTACAAACCGAATATACAATGTTAGGTGTATGAGTCATCATCATATCATGTAACAACAAGGTTACAACGACCAGTGTCATCATCTTTCTCTAGCTCGCAAAATGTTTTGAAAAAGGTTTCGCAATCTAATACAATCTCTTGTTCAATATCTAAATATTTATATACTATGTTACGATGATTGCGACGAAGAATTTTTACTTTATTTCTATTGTAGATGTTCATCCAATATTGTTTGTCGGGGTTATAAATGTTTGATTTGATCCATCTATTATTCTCTAATTCTAGAATGGTACCATCGAGACCCATCCAAAAGGTTCTTACTTTAATGTTTGGAAAGTATTTCGGCATACGCCCAAGAACATTTTTGTGTTGTTTTTCTTCATTTATCGTATCATCACCATAATAATGTGCGTAAGCACCACAGTCTTCATGGTCTATGAACCATACTTCTTTCGCGCCATGAAGTTTTCCGGACAAATCTACATGGCTGCATATAGACTCTTTCCACGCAGACAACTGACACCGACATTCAGAACTTAAATGGTGACGATTCTCAAGACCAACAGACAAAGACGATCCAGCGACGGATACAAGGTCATATTGATCACAATAACCTTGATTGTTCAGCATCGTAATTGTTTCTGTTACCATTCTCAAATCCATACACGAAACAACAACCATTTTGGCAATTTTGTCTTTCATATTTTATCTTGGAGAGGAATGTTCGTCTATATTTTTATTTCAATTTTTTCACAATAAATATATATACTCATAAGTTATAAATAACTTCAGAATGCCTCCATTTAATCCGATGAAAATGGATGATTTGACGCCCAAAGAACAAGAAGCGTTGAGTATGTATACGGGTGGCGAGTCGTTATGGATAAACAATTATTTAAGAGAGCATAATTTGGGAGAACTCAATCCACGCCAAAAAGACAAATTACGTAACTACACTGTACATTTAAACAATATAATCAACAAGGCGCCGCGAAGTACAGGAGATACAACTGTTTACAGGGGTGCGGAAGCAATGGAAGAGAAATGGAAGCGTCTGAACAAAGGCGATGAACTATTATTTACACAAAAAGGTCTCATTTCAACGTCGTTCAATAAAGATGTTGCGCTGGACTTTATAGAAGATGATAGCCCTTGTTGCTTACTCGTTTTGCGATTACCCAAAAATACCAAGGGATTGTACATATCTTCAGAATCTGCGTTCAGCGATTTAGATGAAGATGAACTGCTGTTGCCACACGGTTCCAGATTTCAAGTTACCAGCAGTCAAATGAAAAAATATGGTACTAGTCCTAATAAAATAATGACATATTATGCGAATTTAATTTCACAAATATAGTTATTCAATTTGTTTCCATTCCTTGTTCCACATATCATCCGAATATTGTTTCATTTGCCCAACTTTATGGTTGTGGTCATATATATATATAATTTCTCCTGTGCGTATGTATGTTCCATCATCATAGAGATTGCGGTCATCGTTCATAGTAATAATGGTTATTTTCATCCCACCACCTTGATTGCATTCGTATTTGCTTCCGGCTTTAAATGGTGATGACATGTTGGTATATATGTAAATTTCTACTTGTATGACGCGAGCAAATCAATTTTTTTCATAAAGGGTCATACTCGCCAATTTAAAATATACATGAAACAATTGCGCGACATTCTTCGGCATCTGGAACATACCCTTTATTTTTGACAATGACTGCTAAGAGGTCATAACAAGGGGTGAGATTTGAATTATTTTTTTTGATACTTTGAAGCCATTTTTCTTTTGCTGACGTCTCGTGTTCTAGATTTTCTTTGTTGAATGTTTTGAAATATTCAATATTACAATATTTGACATCAGTAATACTCCATATTGCCATTGCAATGACTTCAAGACGCTTAAAATATTCTACATCTTCTCGGTCTTCATTTGACGCGGCAAGCAAGAATATGTTCACTTGTTCGCGAATAAGATTTCGTATTTCAAAAGGTATTGCGTTTACCCCATTGTTTTCAATAATGTCGTTTTTCACAGATTCGTCGCAATAGTTCAAGATTGTATTTTGGTTCACAACTGATATATTATTTGCATAACGCAAGTGAGCGGGCACCCGACCAACCATTTGTTCAAACGCTGTATTTAGAAGTGGGGTCTTCAAATTGTCTGGCATTTTTTCCAAAAGTTCATATGGCATCGGCACATTGCGCGCTAAATTAGTAGGAATGCTCAGCGTTGAACGAGAAACACCCTGTATGATTTCTTCTTGTTCGTTATATTGTTCGATTAGCGCAGCGTTATTTTGAGGAATAGCCTTAGTCAAATTAATAGATTGTTCCGGGTGCTGTAAATCACCCATAACAATATATTGATCAATGGAAACAAACTTTTTAAAGTATTCTGGCTCAATATGCCATAAAGGTGCGATGCGAAGAAGACTGTGAATCTCATAGCAGGTCTCGTTCATAATTGATGGTGGACCCACGATGAATGTCGCATTTTTGTCGTTTTTCCACATCATTCTCCAATCTTTCCTGGATGGACGAACGACATCTTCAAAGAAAGGGAACAAATTCTTTACGCGAAGCATTCGTTTTCTTATTTCTTCATCCGCATTTTCGGGATCATCCGAAGAAGCGCCAGGGACGCATACAATGTACCACAACGAATTCGTACTCGTCTTCATTGTGGTAAATAACGCAATCTCGTCATCAATCTCTTCTCCGAAATCACTAAAAACCGCATTAACCTCTGACATATGTTCGATTGAAGAATAATGATCCATGATGTGGAAGTTGGATATGGTTTATATCACATCCATTTATTCTTCACAACGATTCAATTTTTTTTTACAAAATGGATTATATGTTTATAAGATATAATGAAAACTAAAAAAAGTCAAAAAAGTCAAAAAAGTCAAAAAAGTCAAAAAGTAAAAAATATTAAAAAACAAATGAGCGTTAAAACTATTAAAAAGATAATTTTGAAAAAGGACAGAACTTTTCCGACAATACATAATATACACGGTTACAACGTAATATTAATAGACATACCAAGTAGCGAGCTTGTATATATTCAGTCATATGTTAATGTTGGATTTTTATTTGAAACAAAAAAAAATTGCGGGATTAGCCATTTATTAGAACACGTTTTAGTAAATTCTTGGGAACAGTGTGTAAAACATCCTTGTCTAGAAGTTTTAACTGAAAAAGGAATACAATGCAATGCTCATACTGGAATTACCACAACAAATTATCACACAACTTCCACAAAAGAATCATTTGGGGAAATGATAGATTATATAGCAACAATAACAACAAGTGCAAAAATAACGCAGCAAAATGTGAATAGAGAAATAAATCCGGTTTTCAATGAACTAAAAGAACTAGGAAATAATCCCAAAAATCAATTGTGGAATTTAATACAAAAAGAGTTGTTTTGTAGCGAAGGTGGTAAATATTCAAACGATTGGGATACCCAAGTAAAAACCCTGAAAAATATCAATGCTAAAATGCTAAGCGACTATTATAAAAAGCATTATGTTCCAGAAAACACCACGTTTCTTATTTGTGGAGATATCGACAAGAACCGCGTGCTTGATATCATGAGCAATGTAATACAACCCCCAAAATGTACCTTATATAATTCAAAGTTGATGCCGTGCTTCAACAAATTAGATGAAAATAAATACATTTTTCATCAACGGAAAGATTCTAAAAACGCATTATGTTCATTTACTTACATATCTGATAATATTGACGACAATAATGATTTGTTGGTAAACTTTTCTTTAAGTTGTCTAAGACATGCGCTGTTTATGAGACTTCGTTATAAAAATAAGATGACATACTATCTCAAGTGTAGTTCGTCGCGATCACATTGTGGGCGTGAAATAACGATTTTATATGAGACCTCACACAATAACATTAAAGAGTCACATGACATTGTTTTAAATGTTATTGAAAAATACAAAAACGACTTTTTCTCAAAGTCGACAATAACTTCGCGCAAAAAACACGTTTTAATAAACTACGAAAAAACGAACCAATCAAATCCCGAGATTATTGCCAATCATTATATGAAGCAGTTTTTGTATAACAATGGCGCATTGTACTCACCCAAACAGATGAATAAAAAGGTAGCAATAATAACAAAAAATGAAATAAAGGGCTGTTTAGAAAAATGTCTCAATAAATATATTTTTGGTTATCAATCGGTCAAGTCTGTATTTTAATTGTTTTTAAGAATACCGAGTTATGTTATTAAATATTGTTCTAATACGACGTTATCTTTTCGCTTTATTCATTGGATAAATTATCAACTTTATCTGTATCTGTCTGAATTTCTTTTATTTCAAATAAAGACTCACAATCGTTAACAAAATTATGATTATTTAAATTGTCTTCGGACTCGTCGGAGAAAGTAATTGGTTCATCGTGTTCATTTTTTTGAAAGTCAAACTCTGTACTCTTTGATGAATCAACGATTGTATGATTATTTATTTGTTCAAAAAATAATTCTACTTTTTCCAAAAAATTATCCAAGATATTATCATGAAGTTTATGATAAACGCAAATGTAGTTTCGGTGCAAATTGTTTGTCATTAACAATTCTTGGTTCAGATGTTGTTGGTTTATAATATAGTTATCCAAATTTATTCCATAATACAAACTTTCTTGTCTTGTCTTTATTTTCTCTTCGTTTTCTCCGTGTATTTCATAAACTTTTTTAACAATAGAAATGACATCTTGATGTATATTGTTTATAGTATCAAAATCGTACGATTTAAAACTATCCAGGTCCTTGTAAACCGGGTATAACCTTTTTTTTTTCAATTCTTTTATTGAAGCATATTGTTCTTGTAACAATTTGTCACTCAAATAATCATTCATCATAAAAAATAATTTGTAATAATCGCCATAAATCCGATTGTCAATGTAATTGTATAACTTTAGCATGTTGGCAAATTCTAACTCAATCAGTTTATTCTGAAAATGTACCGAGTCGAGACCGAAGTAATTTTTTGACTCTTTCTCAATACATTCAATGTAATTTTGTTTGATAGAGTGTTTGATTTTTTCAATATCTTCAATACGAGTTTTAATATCTGAACGAATTTTTATTATTGTCATAAACCCATCGTCAACCTCTTTATGTATTTTTTTGTCCATATAGATATATTAATGAATGAGAAAAAAGAAAATGATGAAGTCGTTGTGTCTGAATGGAGTCCGGGACACGAAAAGATACTTATAGATTGGGCTGATAAGGCAATGTGTTACAGATGGCTACACGCGCGCAGTCATCAGAGATTCTCCAAAATAAATACATATTTTACAATACCGGTTATTGTAATGAGCACATTAACTGGTACCGCAAATTTTGCGCAAGATCGCGTCCCCGAATATTATAGAGGGTATTATTCTATGGGAGTTGGATTTGTCAATATTTTAGCAGGAATTATTACTACTATTCAACAGTTTTTGAAGATATCCGAACTGAACGAAGGACATCGTGTAAGCGCGATTGCGTGGGATAAATTTTATCGCAAGATTAAAGTTGAATTGTCGAAACCAATTCAAGAAAGACAAAATATAACGGACTTTTTGAAAAACTGTACGGAAGAATTTGACAGGTTGATGGAAACAAGCCCAATAATACAAAAACGCATTATAGAACTATTCCAATCAACCTTCTCGGGACGGAGAATGACCGACCAACAAAAGGAGTCATTCTTGAAACTAAAAAAACCAGAAATTTGCGATTCGTTAGAATCAGTACAGTTATCGTTGTACAAACAAGATGTCGGTGAAAAATTAAAGACAAACTACAAAAAAATATTGACAGATGTTGTTACGAACAATGCGAATGATAGTGCGGAAGAACTTGAAAATAAACGGGGGCTGTTAATTGAAGAATTTGTTACATTATTTGAAAGCGAAATGATGCGCAAACCAACATTGAATGAATTATGTTCCAATCTTATTTCGGATAGCACACAAATTGATAAGGAAATATTAAATGTTTACTGGTATAAACTCAATAGAAACGACTCAGTTGCTTTAAACATTGATAGTGTGAACGATAATGATGGAACTATTGAAATGACACCAAATGTCAAACCAGAATAATTATATATAATTAAATAATATAACAATCATGAATGCTACAAATGTTGGGTATTTAGCAGGATTATTAACAACCAGTAGTTTTATACCCCAAATATGGAAATCATATACGATAATGAGATTTAACGCAAATATTAAAAATAAAAAAGATAGAAAATCAAGTGGCATCAGCATTGCGTTTATGATTATTATATTTGTCGGGATGTGTATTTGGATTTACCATGGAATATTGATTAACAACAATAGCCCCCATTTGAGAGACGGAGACGCATTATTGTTTTGGAACATCATATCCGCAACTTTTGTCCTTTTAATTATAGTGTTTACATTATTGTCTTGATTATGGTCTATAAATTTGACGTATTCTCATACCAATTACGAACACCGTGTTTGATGATTATTTTCGCATTTTCAACAACTAACCACCGCAGATGTGCTTCTTTTTCATCAGCGGAACGTTTATTTTTGTAAACTTCACAATGTGCTGCGAAGTAATCCTCTCTTACTATTGTAGACCAGTGGTCTACGATTGCGTCCGCGACAGAATCCGGCATTTTTTCGCGCGGTTTCTTGGGTTTACATGAAAACTCTTCGCGACAAAACGGACACGTGTTATTTTGGCGGGCGTGTTGAGCAAAACAATTGGGGCATATCTCATGACCACACCGAAGAGTTACTCGTCCTTGCATTGGTTCCATACAAATCGCACAGTCGCACTCTTCGGGGTCTAATTCCGCTTCTTTTCCGCCAGATAGTTTTTGTATTGTCTTATTTTGGCGCGAAACGCGAGCTTCCAGTTGTTCCGCTTTGGCGTTTGCCTCACTACATTGTTCGCGAAGGTTTAACATATTCCGTTCATGTTCTTTTCTCAACCACTCTTTGTTCTCTTTACGGCGCATGTCTAGCATTCCATTGACCCTGTAAATCAGTGTGGGGTTTGCTGATGCCATGTTTTTGATATTTGGCTTGATGTGTACAATATATATTCTCTTCGCGGTAGTTTCAATTTTTCTCAATTTCAAATCGGGGGTTCTTGGCATATTTATGAGATTGTAGATCTGGAATTATGAATAAAAATTGAATTAATATAAATAATAATGAACACTCATAATAACACACTCCAAGATGCTGTCCATTCTGAACAAACACGAACGTGACGACGATATCAAGTTTCAGGAAAATGGTCACGTTTACTATGTGAAGAAAAGGCGCGGTTACAAGTCTATCACAACTGTTGTACACAACGCTTTTGAAAAGTTCGACGCCGACGCAATTATCGATAAAATGATGGCGTCATCTAATTGGGAAAAAAGTAAATATTACGGAATGACAAAACCAGAAATTAAACAGCAGTGGAAAGAAAACGGAAACGAAGCCGCGAAGTTGGGAACAACAATGCACTACCTATTTGAATATCATTACAATGACATGTACAACAGTGAACTGTCTAATCATCCAAAATTCTTCCAAGATTTTATGAATAATAATGATTACGAAGATACAATCGAATATAAATATTTCAAGAATTTTGTTGACGACCATCCGGAACTGGTTCCATATCGCACCGAGTGGTGTATTTACGACGAAACAAATAAAATTGCCGGTTCTGTTGATATGACATTTCTAAATGACGATGGGTCTCTTAGCATATATGACTGGAAGCGTTGTAAAAAGATTGAGCGCTTCAGTGGCTTCAATAAATCGTGCATTGCTCAAGGTGCTGGGCATATTCCAGACACGAACTATTGGCATTATACTCTTCAATTGAATCTATATAAAATGATACTTGAAACAAAATATGGTTTCGTAATCAGAGACATTCAATTGGTTGTGATTCATCCTGATAATGAAATTGACAATTATGAAAAAATTGAGTTGCCATTTGTACAAATGAAAGACTTGATCAAAATTATTAATTTCAGCCGATCAAAACTATTTTAGATTCGTCAAGACAATAGTAAACAAGTAATTGAACAATTCAGAATAAAAAATATGTTGTTTGTTTTCAAAATATTTTTTATTTTAGTGGTCGCATATCATATATGAATCAAAATTTTAAACATTTACTTCCCCCGATCCGGTTGAACCAAACCCACCACTGCCACGTCGGGTCGTGCTTAGTTCCGAATCAGATTCTACAATTACTACCTTGAATGGCGCCAAAGTTGGAACGCAAATTTGAACAAGTCGCTGATGCTTTTCACATTTGACTTCCTCTGTAGAATAAATTACGTCGAACATGGCTCCCAAATTACCACGATATCCGCTGTCAATAATTCCGACGTTATTTGCCAGACGGAACTTGGTCTTGGAAATACTTGAACGAGGATACAAACAGAAGCCATTCGGAATATTTTCACGGTTCACGTGGCGAACCATTTCGCATTTAATAAACAAATCCACTTTATTCACTTGCTCGTGGCTGAGAATCTGCTCTTTTGGAACAAAGACGTCGAAACCACTATCTGGAAAATTATCATGATACATATTTTCGTTGTGTTTTAGAGCACTTGCGCGATAAATATCTTGTAGCTCGGGATTACAGTTCTGAACGCTCAAATATAAGGTATATTCCGACTGTACAAGAACATTTCCTGGGGTCTCTTCGTTACGCTGGACGAGATATGCCATTTTATAGATGTTTGATGTAATTATCATTATTGCTTTAAATGTTTTCAATTTTATCTTTGAAATTATACCGCATAAATGAGAAGAAAATATAAAAATATTGTAGCGCAAACACAATCGTTATCAACTCATTTAAAGTAATGTGGATTGTATAGGTTTCATCTTCGGTTGTTTCGTAGGATGTAGGCATTATGTTTGTTATCAATAATCTAATGCGACAATTTGTCTTTAATTCCTGTTTTATTTTCTCTTCTCTGAATATGAATATTTCAACGACCATTAAAAATAATGAATATAAAATATAACACAATCTCATCACATATTACCAATCAACATTATAATCCAAAATTCATCATGATATTATTAGATTCATTCACAAGGTCAGGCAGATGTGGTGGTTCCAGTGAGCGCGATTGAACCTGGTCCCAATCATCTATAAATGATTCGGTTTTTAAATATTGAATTATAGTTTGACAGTCCGGGCGTTCAGAATGGTCTTTTTTTGTCAAAAATTGTATGAGTTCATTCAAATTGTTATCAAAGACCACATTTAATGATAATTGAATATTCAATATCATTTGGAACATAATATCACGATTCAATCCTTGCCAGGGTAAACGGGTTCCGGTCATTTCATATAAAATGATACCCAGTGCCCAAATATCACTTTTTGGATGAATCAATTTCTCGGTTATCATTTCAGGTGCGAAATAAACGGGGGTTCCGCGTACATTTTTGTCTATTTCGTCGCGCTTTCTTGAAATTCCAAAATCAGTTAATAATATGTGCCCCGAATTATCGATGAGAATGTTTTCTAACTTCAAGTCACCAAATACGATACCATTGAAGTGTATTGAATTGAGTCCGCATAAAATTTCACCGAAATAAAATAGACATGAATCATAATCTAATTTACAAGAATTTATACAAGAGTACATGTCACCCCTTGAAGCAAAATCCATCACAAAATATACATTTAATGGATCTTGTAGACAGAAATGCAATTTGTTGATAAATTTCGTATCATTTAGTTCTTTCCAAATAGCGCGTTCCCTAAGAGCAATATTGTAATTATTATTGGTCAGTCTCTTTTTGGACATTATCTTGATAGCCGCAAATGTTTGGTTTTTTTTACACATTGCTTTTACAACCGTGGCAAATCCACCAGTTCCAATGATTGACAAAATCTGATAATCACTGATGTCTGGTTCATGTGTCGTGGCGACATCTTCAGTCATTGTTATCGTCCATATTGGATAAAGCCTTTGTTCTTTTGATATATCTTCACATGCTACGAGAGATATATCAAAGTGTCTGTTGTCTTTCTTTATTGTATCAAAGATTTTATCTACGTTTTCAACGGGACCTTCTAAAATCTGTAAAATTGAAGATGTGCTTTGTTCCCAAATCAGTTTCCCACCAATATTTGAAGCGCTATTATTTTTTTTAGAACTGCGAATGATATCTTCCATAACGCCTTTATTATTTGATTCGGGGCTTAAAAATGATTTATACACAATCCTTGCGTACATGTTTTCGATAGTACCCCCACGTTTAATTGTTTTCCCTGACATAATCGGTTGCTGGTCATTGCTAAAATAGTGTACCGCCGCAAGCGTTTCAATTTTTCGCAATGGATATAAATTACAAAAAGTAATATATTTTATCCAACTGAAATATTTTGTTTTTGATCAAAATGTTGAAATATATAAAATTCAATATTACAAATACTAAAAACAACACCATCATCTGCGCCAATTTGTCTTTTTCCAATGGGTCGGTATGAGGCAAAACAAAATAATCCACAAAGTTGTCTAGTATATATGAGCTGATAATGGATGCCGCGATGGACACCAAAAACAAGACATATAATTTACGGTCAATTATTTTTGTAAATGCCCGTCCTAGTGGTATTGTGTTAATTAATTCAAATTGGTATTTGTAAAAGTATGATAACATTCCTAAGGAAATAATTGATGAAACAAATTTTGTCACGAACATTGGAATTTTGGTGAAAATTTTAATTGGAAAAGACAACAATACAGACGCAGATGAAATTGGGGTTGTGCACACTGTCAGACACCATATAAATATTGTTATTTTAGAACCATATTCAATGCCATTTTTTATACCATAATATAAAAATATGAATAAAAATGCGAGAGAGAATACATTGAAATAATTCTCTTCGCCCCAACTCGCTCTCTTTTCAATTTCATTCATTGTTACTTTGTTGGTAGTATATAAATAATAAATATAAAAATAATAATCCAAATATTACATTATGACATCTAATTTCAACCTATTCACGTATATTTTCATATTTTTTTCACAATTAGATAATTTCTTTCACAACTTCAATTTCATCATTTATTTCGCACTGAACCATTTTGGTTATAGAATTTATCAAATTTCTTCTAAGGATAAACGGAACATTCTATTCAAAAAAGTTATTAATCATAAATTTATTTGTAATAAGTATGATGAAAATAATGAACCGATCGGAATTATCATTCACAAAAGCACAATTCCACATTTTATTATTTTCAATAACGTATATCGACAAGAAGTGTTGACGGTTGTTTGTAAAACATCATTTTATAAGGAATTGAGCGAAGAGATTAAAATTAAGGAGCACATTGACCTTGATGAAGATTATGTTCCGTGTAAAAACAATTCTGCGTCTTGTACAAATATTACTTATATTACGAAGCGCGGAGAATATGGTTATTTTGAATATGGAACTCGCGTTGTCAATCTTGAAAATATGTCGAATAACAAGACACTAACCTTTTATGATATTCAGAAACAATTATTTCGCGATACTATGAATTTTTACAAGAACAATCATTTCTGCAAGGTTTTCTTGAGCGGCAAGCCTGGGTGCGGTAAAACGTTTTTTGCGTATTTGATGGCACAAAAACTTGATTGTTATTTATGCGACGTTTACAAAGGCAACGAACCTTCTAGCAATTTTAATGAAGTTTATACGCGAGCGAGAATTTCAAGTGAAAAACCGATGATTGTCATTTTCGACGAGGTAGACATTCTCATTTCGGAAATTCACAATAATGTGAATACAGAACATAAAAAATACAATAAGGAAATACATGACAAAACTTCGTGGAACTCGTTCATGGATAAGATTGAATATGGTATGTTCCCATATGTTATTATTCTTATGACTTCAAACAAGAGGCGACAAGAAATTAATAAATACGACACATCTTACTTGAGAGACGGACGGGTGAATGTTATTCGCGAATGGCGTTAAACGCGCAAACAAAAATACACACAGTGACGCAGCTAATAAAATTGAAAGGACTATTTAATAATATATTGTGAACAAGTTAAGAAAAAGACAAATGATTTCTTCAAAAGAAGCTCGTGTTTATGAAATCGTGAAACAAAAAGTTGCGGGTAAACCGAATATGAAACGGAAAAAAGACGGAACTCTTGATATGCGCTACAACGAGAATATAAAATATTTTTGCGAAGAATATAAATTTAGGATGTTATTAGAAAATCGCAAACATAACGAAATCTTCCATGAAAACCATATAGAATATAGAAGAGAAATTGTGGACTTGTCTGAAAAACAATTAATGGAATTTTCACAAAAAAATTGAAATCGTGTCTGCCATTATTCTAATCAGTATACAACAACTTGTGTAAGATATGGCTTCTTCTTGTAACATTTGCTGCGAATACTACAATAAAAGCACTCGTTCGGCAATAAGGTGCTGTTACGACGATTGTAACTTTGAGGCGTGCAAAACCTGTGTCCGGACATACTTACTGTCAACTACAAATGATCCACACTGTATGAATTGCAAGAAAGCATGGAGTCAAGATTTTATGACCATGAATTTAAACCGGAGTTTTGTTTCACAAGAATATAAAGCAAAGCGGATGGATCTCCTCCTTGAAAAGGAAATGAGTAAAATGCCGCAAACAATGGAAGCAGCTGAAAGAGAAAAGGCAATTGGTTTGCAAAAACAGATATTAGAAAAGATTGATACAGAAATTGTCGCGCTGCAATTAAAAATGAAAGAACTTTCTCAGAAAAAACGCGAGACTCGCGAAGAGATTCTTTATTTGCGTAACAATTCAACAAATACACCATCATCTGAAAAAAGAAAGTTCATTATGCCCTGTCCTGGAAATGACTGTCGTGGATTTCTAAGTTCGCAATACAAATGTGGTTTGTGTAACATGCACACTTGTTCAAAATGTCTTGTTATCATTGGTCCTGACAAAAATGGAGAACACGTCTGCAACGAAGATATGGTAAAGTCGGCTGAACTTATCAAACAAGAAACGAAACCGTGCCCCTCTTGTGGGACACGAATATCGAAAATATCGGGGTGTAATCAAATGTGGTGTACGAATTGCAATGTCGCGTTCAGTTGGAGTAGCGGTGTCATTGACAACGGTCCTGTTCACAATCCACACTTTTATGAATATCAAAAAACACTGGATTCAAATGGTGTAGCGCCGCGGAATCCTGGCGACGTTGTTTGTGGTGGTATGTGTAATTATATCACGCTGAGAAACATAATCAAGTATAAAATCGTGTCTCAAATGTCAACTAATGAGGATTTAAAACGCGACCACGAAATCATTGAAAAAAATATGAATGATATTTATAGCCTCCATCAGGTCGGTCTTCACATTTCACACGTTTGCTTGCCAAAATATCGCGAACAAGCACGGGATATAGATCACAATGAATCATTGCGCGTACAATATATTTTAAAGGGAAAGACAAAGGAGGAGTTGCGTTCCTCAATTTATCAGAAAGATTATACTCGACAGAAAAACAAGGATGTGCTTTACATTTTCGAATTGATTGGTGTTTCATTGATTGAAATGTTCGCACAAATCGTCACTAGTAAGAACGAAGGAGTTGAATTTACAGAAGAACTTAACACCCACCTCCAACTATTTGAGAACCTAGCGAGTTATTGCAATGAACAATTAGAGACTATTAGCGTTTCCTATAATAGGTCGGTACCAAGAATAATATATTCACCAATGGTGCATTATAATAGTAAAAAGACAAATTATGAGTGGGTGATAATTGACCATAAATATTGTAGTTATTCTAAGAAAAAGAAAAATTACAAACAGAACGCAACTGTGTCAAATGGTGCCGCGAGCGAAGATTAAACGCCAAACACGGTCGCCTCTAGAATTTTGTAAATAAAGTCATATATTATTTTTTTTGATAGAGAATAAATGAAAAAAATTGAAATTAGGTTCACAATTATACTTGTATATCACAACTACAAAACTATGAATCAAAACAAAGGTGGATTGTTCTTCTTCAGACCGTCTGGATATGACGGATACTTGAGCAACTTTTATCCGACGGTTTTTTCAATAGACAAAATAGAATTCACGTGCTCAGAACAGGCGTTTATGTATCATAAATGCAAATATTTTGATGAAAATAACGATACTCTCCTTTCAGAAATTTTACACGAAACAAACCCTAATAAAATAAAAAAACTTGGAAGAAGTGTTCGGAACTTCGATGACGCAAAATGGAATCAAGTAAAGTATGATGTTATGTTAAAATGTGTCAGAAATAAATTTATCCAGAATCACAATATAAAAGAAAAACTTTTGGAGACCCATCCAAAACAATTATATGAAGCATCGCCATGGGACAAGATTTGGGGGATTGGTTATGATAAAGAAACGGCGATTCGTAAAGATCCAAATAGATACGGACAAAACTTGTTGGGAAAAGTTCTAATGGAAATCAGAGATGAACTCGCAAAAAATTGATTCTTATAAACAACTGATAGTTGTTATTAACATAGAACCTCATGAAAAACGAATATGAACTACCAGTTGAATTATGGGGGGTTGTAATGACACATTTTCATAGTTGTTATAAGAAACCACTTCACTATCAGGCAATAATGAAGTGTGAATATTTTACCCGCCGTCGGAATATCAATATTCATTGGGGGCTTTCTCCATTAGGTAACCTCACAAAATACGGTGTTTTTGACTCGTTTTATATTTGGATTGTATTAAATAATTGGGTATATTGGGAACACGGCGACATCGACATACGAAAACCATCATTGAGTATGGTAAGAAATGTGGCGCACGGAAAAGTTAAAAAAGACTTTGAGGATATTTGGAATACATACGCGATTCATAGCAATGAACGCAACTTGTTGTCTAGAATTCATTATTGAAAACTATTTAAAAATAATGAAATATAAATGAGTATACAAATGGCATCTGTATTGTATCGCATTATTCCACTTCGCGTTCTCCGCAGGACTACCGGTGTCAAGTTTGACGAAATTGTCCCGTCCGACATTCCAAAAATAGATGGCGTTGATCGCGTTATTCATGGTCCAAACAGCATTTCACCCGGTCCGGTGGAAGAATCAACGCCGCCAGTAAAACGACCCTGGTATATGCACCCAGGACAAGATGATAATTTGATGGTATTGCAGGGAACACGATATGTTGATATTTTTAATCCGTCAACCATGGTAAAAGCGTCCTTCATCATCACGCCAGATAAGGTTTACAAAAACGATAAACTTTATTATGATGGTCCCGCTATGATTGTATGGCCGGCCGGCATTTTTCACCGTATAATTAGTGGCGAGGAAGGAAGTATTAGTGTAAATTTTTCAACAAGAACAAATAAATTCAATATTGAAGACAATTTCAATATATATGATTTGAACGTTCATTCGGGCGAACACAGAGTTGTCAAAGATGGATCAGAAGATCAACCCATTCACGAATATACGTATCCAAGTAATGAAATAAAAGAGTTATTCAAAGAATATTAATATAAAAAACAAATATATGTCCTATGAGCGTTGAGAGAAAAAAAGCATTAGTTGAATTTTGTAATAGCAATTGTTTTACAGATTCTGAAGAAGATAGTAGCGATGAAGACGCTCCTACTTGTGATATCAACGACATGTCCAATAATATAATTATACAGCAACCTGGGTGCGATAAAATAACTATAATTGTGGATAAAACCGATATAATTCAGACTGATGAGCATGAATGGGAAAATATTGAGTTCGCCGAATTAGATGATGTAATATTCGACGGTTCGTTTGATGCAATCATTAAAGAAAAACAATTGTGAATTGTGAAGTGAATTTCTAAATAATTTTAAGTTGACAATATGTCCGAGTGGTTAAGGAGATGGACTTGAAATCCATTGGGTTTATCCCGCGCAGGTTCGAACCCTGCTATTGTCGTTTTTATTGTAAGTGTTTGAAATATAAAATGTCATGTATATTATATAATGTTGAAAAACTTATTGGTTTTATTTTTTTTACTAAATGCGCTTTTCTGGGGAATGGCGTCGCATAAACAACACTGCAAAGTTGCCTCGTTGTTTGGTATGAAGAAGTGTCCGCCGCATTGGATTCATGTATATGTAATGGGATTAGGGTCATTTATCGCATCGTTGTATTTGGTTCAGGGTAGTGCAGGACTTTAAAAAAGTAACTAATAATCAATATAAATAGAAGATTATAGTTAATGCTATTATAAAAATGGACGATATTGAATTTGAAAAAAAGATTGTCTTTTGTTTGCTAGGTAAAACATTTTCTTCAGATTTTATGCGAATATGGACGGAGATTGTTGGGTATTGCCTGATGAATAAAATTAAACCTATATTGTCGTCCGCAAAATCAAGTGAATTTAATTCCAAGATGGCGGCGTTATCTATTAGTGGCGATATTAACGCCCCCTTTGGCGGTAAGTTGGATTATGACTTTATTATTTATATTAAGAGTGATTGCTTGCCGTCGGTTAACATAGTGATTGAGATGATTAAACATGATTTGGATGTGGTATCTTGCTTGAGTTCGAATGAACGTAGTTTAAAACACACAAACTATATTGAAGACTTTGAATTAAGTGAAATCAAACAAAAAAGTTACAATTATTGTAAATTTGAAGACATTCAAGACAAGATGAATAAACTAAACGAATACGAAGCGAGTATTCGCGACGCTTCTGGTAATTTGAAAGAGAATATTGAAACGATTGAGAAGCCACCATCGTTGGTAAAAGTAAACCATGTTGATTTTTCTGTTATATGTATTAAAAATGGTGTATTTGAGAAACTAAAGCTCCCGTGGTTCAATTACGAAGAGACCAGTAACGACATCACGGGCAATTTATATTTTTGCAACAAGTGTAAACAAGCCGACGTCGATATATTTGTAGATCTTAATTTGCTAACAAATAGTGAGAGGTCTGTCATTTGTTAGTTGAAATATGTGTCAAAATAAAAAATAAATATTAATTTATAAAAATAAAATAATATTTATGAAACTTTGTTATTTATTTTAATGTCATTGTTGTAATGGTATGTGTTAAATAAAACAATATACCACCCCAAAGCGTGTCTAAAAGAGTCATTTTCATTTTCCAATTTTTGAAGGTCGTCAAATTTGTGAATTCATATACACCATACACACAAACACCGAGTATAAACATATCCTTGCTTGTAAATTGTTTCACAAAACCAAAATAATATACTGTAAACGTGAGCAACATGTAAGTAATCACAAAACCGAATTTGTTTATTTTCAACGGACTTTTTTGTACATTTTTAAATAAATTTACAAAATCGTTTCTGAAAAATGATATATACACGAAATCCAACAAAAGGATTAGTAATAAAATAAAAAATAACCGTTGAAAGACTATCATCCGCCTTTTAATCTATAATAAGAATTTATTTTGTAAAAATACTTCCGACTCCAAGGATTCAAGATTAAGAAAACGCTCATCAAACGAGTCCGCGATGTTTCAAATAGATATATTGCCCCTTGCTTAGTTGACTCCGTGTTATTTTCTGAGTGTCTCCATAAAACGCACTCCTCAAGTGAGTTGGTTTTAGTTCGTCCCAAATGCGCTTCTCATAAGCCGGGTTATCTTCAAACAAGAATCTTCTAACATATTTCAAGGATAGCAAATATCTGGAATCATAAATGATCTGTGCGGAATCGTGGCGTGGAATGAACTTGATAATTTCTCTCTGAATCTCAATCGGCAGGTGTTCCATTTGACGGGTTGTTTAGTTCGGTTTGGTTTGTTTACAGATGGTATTTGTAATCATTTCAATTTTTTACTCAACCACTTGCTCTTGATTGTTTACAGTTTCCGCCACTATGTAGGCAACTGCGTGAAGTGAATCAAATACTTCCATAGAAATGGTGTCGGCGATGTTCGCAATTGTATCGTCATCTTGTTTGTCGGTTCCAACAAGTTTCTTCATTTGGTCATAAATATACTCACACACATTCTGATTGCCGCGCTCGGCATAAGGTGTCTCTAGTTCGTAATTTACAATGTCAATTAGCGCATTTTGGTCTACTTCCTTTTTTACGCTTGTTTCGCTCAAATTGCTACGACATAAAGCACACTTGTTACCGACCCTGGCAAGATTTGAAAAGCAATCTACGCAGAAATAATGCCCGCATTTCATTTTACACCCATAATTTTCTACTGTTTCCATGCAAATAGAACATTCAAATGATGGTATACTATTATATAAATATTCGTGGTACAAGTCCCGGTTATTTTTATACTTCATGTTTGGAGTTCCATCGGCGTTAATGTTGCTTAGTTTCGAGATTTGATTTGTTTCGGCGAGATATTTGAGAAAGTGTTGTGTTTCCATGATTGAGGTGGTTCGGTGTTATATGAATAATACTGAATATCTTATTTCAATTTTATGGAAAGTATTGTTTTATTTTTTCAATATTAGATGAATTAGTAAGTTTGAGTGAGGGATCTTGAATAAGCTTGCAATTTTTATAAAGAATAACTTCGACAATGGCTATCGGAGAAGACAAATATGTGAACATGAAATAAAGTAGGTCATAACAATAATTATTATATATTTTTATTAATGTTTTCTTCAAATAGTGACATTTTTGTCTTTTTAGAGAGTTCAAAAAAGATGAAAAAGAGTACAAACATTGGACGCCTACATTTTGAGGGGTTAAGTGTTTTGTTTCTATTATTATCTTGAAATATTCGTGGTTGTCATAACATTCTCTAATAACATCTGTAATCTTATCACAATCTGATTGATTTTTGAATGAAACTATATTCAAAATTAACGTTCTTATATCTAATGGGTTTGTTGTAATATTATTCAATATGTGATCCATATCTATAAAACAATTATATTTATAAATCAAAATAACAAATATGTTTGTGTTGTAATACTTAATAATAAAACATATCTTATAGATAGTAACAAACTATGAAATATCAACTTATATTTTATTCAATTGGTGATTGGGGTGCTACTAATACGAGTGTAAATGCCGCGAAATTTGTTGCAAATTCTATGGCGGACTATTATCCATATTTAAATCCACTACCAAACTTTATCATTTCACTGGGAGACAATTTTTATGAAAATGGAGTTGTCGGAATTAGGGATGAATTGTGGGATAGTGCGTGGTTTTCTGTATTTATAAAACCATTTCCTTTGCTAAAAAATATAAATTGGATGTCTGTTTTGGGGAATCACGACTATTACGCTGGTATGAATGGTGCAAAATCTCAGATTGATATGACAAATCATTCTAACAATTGGGTCATGCCGGCAAATGAGTATTATTCATATGATCAAAATACAAGTAGTTATCATATTTTTATAGACACGATTAAAATCTATCCAGAATTATATGATAAGACAAAAGGACTTTATACACAAAAAGATACGCAAGACTCGCTCGCAATTTTAGAAGGTATGCTCATTGATGCCAAAAAACTCAAATCGAGATGGATATTTGTTTATGGTCATTATCAATTGTTTTCTAATGGTTACTACGGAAATTACAACACTATGATACAGAGAATATTACCGTTGTTAAAAAAATACAAGGTATCCGCATATTTTTCGGGTCATGAACATAATTTTCAACTTTTGGAATACCACGGCATACATTTCTGTATTAACGGGGTAGGTGCATATAAATCGGATTTGAATTATTACAATTCAAATATTGAGGTAAAATCGTTATACCAAAATAACAATAATGGATTTTTAATTCACAAATTAAATGACAAGTATTTAAATTTACAGTTTGTAAATATAAATAATATTGCCGAATTTGAATATCATATTCCGCATCCGGGACTCGAACCCGGGTCACCCCGGTGAAAGCGGGGGATCCTGACCACCTAGACTAATGCGGATTGGTTTGGTGTATATACGACAACGGTGAGATTCAAACTCACGCGTGCACAGCACAATGGATTAGCAGTCCATCTCCTTAACCACTCGGACACGTTGTCATTTTATGCTCCTAGCAGGGTTCGAACCTGCGACTTCCAGCTCATAAGACTAGCACTCTAACCAACTGAGTTATAGGAGCTCGTTATATAAAAACATATTTATGTACTGAGAGGGATTCGAACCCACGTTATCCGAAGATACCACCTCTTGAGGATGGCGCCTTAAACCACTCGGCCATCAGTACTCTATGTAAATCACATTAGAATGTATATTTTTGTTTTATCAACATCAGCACCCGATGTGGGGATTGAACCCACGACCACAAGATTAAAAGTCTTGCGCTCTACCTACTGAGCTAACCGGGTTTACAGGTCTTACTGGGAATTGAACCCAGAACGCCACGTTCAAAGCATGGAGTGCTAACCATTACACCATAAGACCATGGTGTAACTTATTTTACATATATACATTGTATTATGTGTTTATATCATTTGTTGTAATACATTATCCTGCGAACTTAAAGGAGAACATCTTGGGTTTTGAACATTGACTTTCGGTTTGATATTTTTGTTTTAATTTGCGTGTCAATTTTGATTTGAAGCACGGACGATTGTCTTTTGTTTTCATATAGTAATACCCATTTTCGGAAAGCCACTTTTCAAAATCGCTGCTTTTTGTTTTCTTGTTTCCGAAAACAACCATTGCTAGAGCCATTGTTACAATATATGGATATTGTTTATGTCATTAAAATTTTGACGTTCTAGTATTTCAATTTTTAATCATGTATTTCAAAAAATTGATTTGATAAATTTAGAAGATTGAAATAAAAGTAACAAACCCCCACAATAAGATGGCTTCACTTACCGAAACAAATTACGCAAACGTTCGCCAAGAATTGGAAGAATTCGGATATTCAATTGTTCACAATGTTTTGACTCAAGAAGAATGTAAAAATGCTTACAATATGTTTCACAGATATATATTTTTCTATTTTATCCTTCTATTGCAATCATCTTTCGCTTATTGTATAACATGACAAGTATTTCCTCTTTTATTTCATTCAACATTGTATTTGAGTCTCTATTTTTTAGATATTTTTTGAATGATTCTATAATACTTGGATGCTTTTCAACATATTCATCATACCAATGTTCCAATACAAACTCATTATAGTCATACAGATCATCCACTTGTGTCTTTTTGTCTTGGATTTGCCATTCGTTATCTTTAAAGATCATTACATACTTGCCTTTGATATTCGACAAGTATACATTCATGTTTTCCGGTTTGTTTGTATTGAAATGTACCTTTTCTATGAGGGTCTTCACACAATGATTACAATCCTTGATACAGGTAATATAATCTTTCGGCGTTAAATGACTATAGTCAGTGTCTTTGTAATTTAATAATTGAATATTCATTGTATTGTTATTGATGGTTCCGTTATTGATAGTTCCATTATTGACATTTTGTATTTGAAGTTTGTTTATTAATTTGTCTATTTGCTTTTGCATCTTTTGAAATTGATTGTTTTTGTCCGAAATCAATTCTTTGATTTGTTTGTCTTTTTCATTCAACAATCGCGCGAGTTCTTTGAAATCCTCGTCCTTGTTTTTCTTACAAGTGTATTTGATATGCTTACTTAATCCAGAGCGGTACTTGTATACTTTCCCACAATATTTACATTCATTTAGTTTCATCGTCTGTTGCTCATTTTGGACAACATTTGGATAACATTTGGATAACAGAGGATAACTTTGGATAACATTTGGATAACATTTTACTTTTTCTAGATGTTTTTTTGTTTTCAAATGTTTGTCAAAACTACTCTTAACCTTCGCATCATAATTACAGTGATTGCAAAAATATTTGCTCATATATAAAATAGTAAATATTATATTTAAATTGATTTTGAAACTTTTTTGAAACTTTTTTGAAACTTTTTGAAACTTTTTTGAAACTTTTTGAAACTTTTTTGAAACTTTTTTACTTCACATAATAAATGTCATTGATATAGTAACAAAAAACATAATATAAATTATAGTTGTTGTTACCATAACTGAGAAAAAGGAATGAAATGTTATCCATGGATAACAAAAAAGTTTCAAGTGAGGGGGGGGGGGGAATCATTTTTTCATTTCTCAAAAATTTCAAAATATAAAAATAAAAAAGTCCCAAAATTTGTTTGTGGATAAATTTGTCATTATTTAATAGTAATAGTCGCGACGTCAATAATGAAAGTCTGTGACATTGCCGATAAAACACTTTCAATTCGTTCGTGAACACATTTGACTAAAAGATAACAAATTGTATTATGGATAAAAAAACGTCATTCGTTCGCAATCATCTTTCGCTTATTGTATAACATGACAAGTATTTCCTCTTTTATTTCATTCAACATTGTATTTGTGTCTCTATTTTTTAGATATTTTGTAAATGATTCCACAAGGTCGGGTCGTTTTTCCACGTATTCGTCATACCATTGTTCCAATATAAATTCATTATAGTCATATAAATCATCTACTTGTGTTTTCTTGTCTTTTATTTGCCATTCATTGTCTTTGTAAATCATTACATACTTTCCTTTGATATTCGAAAGATAGATGTTCATGTTTTCCGGCTTCTCTGTATTGAAATGTACCTTTTCTATGAGAGTTTTCACGCAATGATTACAGTCCTTGATACAGGTAATATAATCTTTCGGTGTTAAATGACTATAATCTGTATCGCCGTGATTCAATAATTGAATGTTCATTGTATTGTTATTGATAGTTCCGTTATTAATATTTCCACTGTTCATATTTTGAATTTGGAGCTTGTTTATTAACTTGTCTATTTGCTTTTGCATCTTTTGAAACTGATTGTTTTTGTCTGAAATCAGTTCTTTGATCTGTTTGTCTTTTTCATTAAACAACCGCGCAAGTTCCTTGAAATCTTCATCTTTGTTTTTCTTACACGTATATTTTATGTGCCTGTACATTCCCTGTTTATATTTGAATACTTGATTGCAATATTTACAGGGATATCCGTTGCTATTTTCTTCGTTCAAAAAAGGTGATTTTGAGGTGGTTTTGGGGTGACTCAATGGTGACTTTGAGGTGGTTTTGGGGTGACTTTTTATTGCGTTTTGGTGCTTTTTTGTTTTCAAATGTTTGTCATAATTCCCTTTAATTTTCGCATCATATTCACAGTGATGACAATAATATTTACTCATATATAAAATGATAAATATTATTTTTAAATAGTTTTCATTACTTTTTCATTACTTTTTCATTACTTTTTCATTACTTTCATTACTTTTTCATTACTTTTTCATTACTTTTTTATTCCAAGAAACATTTGTTATTGATATCATAACAAAATTATATAATATAATATAATATTCCTTACCATAATTACAAAAAGTTTCAAATAGTCACCTTTGGATAACAAAAAAGTAATGAGTGAGGGGGGGGGGAATCATTTTTTTCAATTCTCAAAAAAATTCAAAAAATAAAAAAATAATGGTTTGGATTTTTATTTATAGATAAAAATTGAAATAATATAATAACTTATTTATTTTATAAGCAACTTATGGAACAACTACCAATACCAGTTCTTTACAGAATTACCAATAATGAATTCGCGCCAAGCATCAATAGTATATGGATAAGTGAATGTGGAAATATGGTAAAAGTCACAAAAATATATCCGAAGAAATTACCAACCATCGTATGTTTCAAAAATATAGAATCAAGAAACAACGAGTGTGAAAGTGTATTTTCTATTTCATTACAACGATTTTATTCTATGTTTTCCCATTTTGAGAATTAGAAATAACATAAAAAATTTTGAGCCCATATATATATTATATAAATCATGAAACATCAAGTCATCATTGTTTTTTTATGTTACAGTATCAATCCATTCATTCGCAAAATAGCCATTACACAACTGAACAATTATACTGGCTATGCTCTCATACAATTTACAACAATGTTAGGAAACGTCGTTTACCTTGTGAGAAACCAACACTTGCTCAAGTTGGAAGATATCACCCACAAACAGTTGCAATTCTCTATGGGTAGCAGTGCCTTGACTATTTTAAGTTCTTATCATATGACTAGGCTACTGAAGGATAATTCAGCAAGTAGCATTACATCTCAAATTCAAGCGTTGACCATTGTTACCAGTTTTATCGTCGATTATATATTTAACGACCAGATATTAACAAATAAACAAGTATTTGGTATATTTATGATGGTAAGTGGGATAGTTTTGTCTAAAAACTAAAACAACGCATTTAATTTCGGGTAATCACAAATAATGCAATTAAACCAATTACGCCCCCACCCATCACCACCAACTTTCCAGATGCTTTCAAAGCGCCTGGGGATAAAGGATAAAATTCTGCTTCCTTTTGAGCATAAATTTCCTCATTCGAGAGCAGCCCGACCTGGGCGCCATCCGCCGCCTCCCCCCCCCCCAAGCATAACACGTCCCTTTTACGCCGTGCTTGGTGGGTTTGTTTATGTTTTTTGGTATTTTTTTTGGTAGATATTTTACCATTTTGTTTTTTCTTCAACGGTTTTCTACTTGTTTTAGAACGTGGTTTCATTATATATAGTTTATCCCATTTTTAATTAAAACTGTGATACCGGACTTTATCTTTTGAATTTGACAACGAGTATCTGAAATGATGTTAAAATTTTAAAACCATTTCATTTCTGGATAATAATCTCCCATCATTTTCATGAGTTTACTTTGGGTTGCGTCTGGTGTGTCTGGAATTTCATTTACAAACTGTGGCAACAATTGTCTATATAGTACCCCAAAATATTGCGTCTGACCTGAACAATTATGATCGCTCGTGGTGGGTGGAAACATTTGAAGTGATATATTTTGAAGATTGTGACAGAACAAATAAAGACAAACCTCGCCGTTTTCATTTGAATGATTTTTCAGTATATTATCACTGATTGTTTGTGTGGTTTGACGTGGACTACTCAGATCAACAATGCTAACCGAAAAATACCTCACATCGTAATTATTGGTCGCAATATTATAAATACTTTTTGGATATTTCGGCATTTTAAATTTTATTTTAGCACCAGTAAAACTATCCAGACTGTTGTTGTAAAACGCAATCATGTATCTTGCGTCGTAGTTAATAAATAAATTGCTTTTGTTTTGTGGTGGATAGAAGTTGTCATTTTCATTTGGTTTATACAGTGAATATTGGGGGGAAGTGTCCTGGATATCAATCACCGGACGGGATTTGTCATTACAAGGTTCAATGTGATTCCATTTTTTGTTGTAAAATAAAGACAAATTCGGAAGTTGAACGCCACCTGTATTATTAACCCCCATATAAATGCGATAAATCAAAAGGTAATATTGGTCTTGATTCTCTTGATATTGATTGTCAACATTTAAATCAATGTGATACTTTAGACTGTTGTTGTATGGTATAGTGGGATCATTGTATGGATTCGCGGGGGCGTTTATATTGACATCGTGTATATCCCAAAACGGTTCCCATGTTTGTAAGTCATACATTTCAAAGGAGAAGTATCGCGAATTTGGAAAAACACCATCAAGTTTTATGAGTGAACTATTGATAATTGTTCCGTAATATTGAGAATTTCCATCAGGCCATTCTATATTCAATAAGGTGGAGTTGGCGATGAAACACCAGGCACATGTTAGATTGTAAATCATCGTTTTTATTGAGGATTGTTTACATATTTTTAAATATTTTATGATATGAACAACATTTATTTATTTCTCTTTTGTGTATAATTATTTTGAATTGCTTTTGGAGAGCTTATATAACAAAGAGACGAGAAGGTTTCAATATTGGGAAGATTGGAAGGGAGGTCGGTAAAGTTACTGATTTTTAAATTTCGATCCCGGAAAATTAATTGATTCTATTCTTGGAAGTGTTCCAATACTGAAAAATATACACAAAAAGGTTAAAAAAGAAAAAAGATTTATCGATAAGTTCAAAACCACCTTTTTTGAACTTTTTATTTCATTGCTTACAATATATTCTTACCACTTGGCGCATTTGCCTGCTTGTATTTATCATATCAACTATTTTTAGTAATGTTGGCAAATATTCCAATGTTATTCCAACCGAATTCATTATTGAGTTATATTTGTTAATTATAGTTCATTTTACTTCTTCTTGAATCATATTTCGTTTATTATACAACATTATCAGAATTTCATGTTTAACTTCATTGTTAACATCACTATCATCTTTATTTTTGAGATATCGCTGAAATGAATGAATTATATCCGGATACTTTTTCGTATATTCATCATACCAATTTACCAATACTACTTCATTGCAATCATACAAATCATATTTTTGTTTGAAGGATTTTTAAACAATTCTTCTATTTCCTATTTGGTTTTGACAGCAGCGAAAGCGATACCAACTACACCAATCAGTAGTAAAGGTAAAGTTGTCCTGCCCGTCACACTTACGTGGTTTGGTTTGCTTCTTCTGATTGCATTACTTATACCCCGACTTGCTATTCTCGATAGCATTTTATCAGCGTGTTTCTCCCACGCGGTTTCTTTTTTATTTATTTGTTCATTCAGAACAGCAATTTTGTCCAGTATTTCCAATTTTCTCTTTTCAATGACATCAAATTTTTTGTTAGAATCAGGGTACTGATTTGTCTCTATCGCAAAAATTTTACCTTGTATATCTTGCAATTCACTTTGTAATTCCCCCATTCTTTTGTATAATGAGTTTAATTCTCCATTCTCAAATTTATTATTGCTTTCGTTATTATTATTATTCGCTGAACCGCCAATTTTTTTGGTGGTGTTTTTCGTTTTTTTATGCGTTTTTGACATTTTTTGTTTTCTGCGCTTGCTAACAGATTTCTTATTTTTCATTTGCGATATTTATATATACATATTATAAAAGATAAACATCTTCACCACCAACACCACCAACACCTGGATTAAATCCGAAACACCAACATTTTGTTGTGGAACGGGCGGTAGCATAAAAAAGAAACACAAAAGAAAAACAGCAAAAAAGACAAAAGTGAAAAAGGAGAAAAGTGTCCGCAAATGGAGCAAAAAATACAAGGACAGTATTGATTGTAAGAAACCGAAAGGGTTTTCACAGCGCCAACACTGCCTGGCGAAAAGTAAAAAAAGAAATCATCAAAAAAATAAAATCGCGATTTAAAAAAATAGTTATACGGCTTTAATTTACACATTGAAATCAAACTAATACATTGTTATGAAATACCATTTGTTTTTTTATTGTTTTGAGTTTTATTTTTAGGTTTCGAATAAGATAGCGGCACCTGAGGTACGCGTTTCATACCCTTCTTATATTTTTTCATTGATTTTTTAGCAAGTTTTAGTGCCTTGGAATTTTTGGAACAATATTTCTCTAGAATGCTGTAATCAACGCCCGCCGCCTTGCCGCCACTAATAGAACTTGCAAGACGCGCATATGCCCATGAATGTGGTGTTTGATTCGGTCTACTCCCGCTTGAATAATACGCACCTTGTCCCTTTTTGAATATTTTGCGCAATCCCTTAATATTACATTTTGTCTTTTTTGCCAATTCTTTAGACGGTTTAATAATATTACTTTTGTAAAGTAACTGTGCTTTAGTAATGTGGGGCGATTGTTTGTTCTTGAATGATTTGATTTTCTCGCGCATGACATATTTTCCCTTTTTGTATAATTTCTGAGATTTAATAATACCCTTTTTCTGTATAATTTTGTCTGCTTTGCTTAAATGTTGTGGAACATAGCGTTTAGGAATTGTTTTGTAAGTTTTATTCATATACATAATGTGTCCAAAAAAATCCCCCGCCAAATAAAAAAAAATCCAAATCCCAAAGAAGGTAGTAAAATCAGCAAGGAAGTAAAATATTGTGTTTGTAAAATGTATCGCGCTGTGTGTACGATAATATAAAATCTTTGAAAGTGAAGATGCGTATATGAGAATGATTGTCGTGGTAGCCGGTGCACCTGCCGAGCAAGCCCTGGGCGATTGAATCGTAAGAAGGTTTGATAACAAACCGGTCATAACAGATTTGAATATTTTGTATAGGAATAGATTTAGCACACCTCAACTTGTCGATGATGAATATGAACGTGTGCGTAGAAGGTTTATTGTGAAGCAAAGAATATAAATCTGCGCTGTTCTTGCGATAAGAAGGCTCCGAAATGTATTTAAAATCCAAAGATTTGAAAACAGAGCGAAAGTCGTCAATCAACTCATGGTGCGCTTGACCGCGAGGAGTACGAATAATATGGTAAAAAGGGTTGTGAACATCAATGTGAGTCAAAATATTTGAAATATTGTCGTGATTCCCAATAAGAGGTTTACATTCCAAAATCTGTTTGTTTAGCATATAAGTGTGAATAGAAACATACTTCTCCGGCACATCCATGTGAAGAACCTTCAAAGAATTGCGCCAAATGTCAACCTTGTCCAAAAGCGAATCCGGCGTAGCCGTAAAGTGAACAATCTTGATGTTTTTAGAATAAAGGCGCTTGATATTGAAAAAGCCAAGTTTGTTGTAGAGCGAATACAACGTTTGTCCATATTTGTTAGCAACGTGAGACTCGTCAAATATGATCAAAACATTGTCAAGGTCCTTGACCAATTTGATAAATAGCCCAAGCTGATTGCGGTGAAATATGCGCTTGTGCATAGAATCCGGGAAACGTTGCTTGGTCTGTTGAGTCCACTCAATAGAAGAATGTCCGGTGAAAATGAATATATTGTCATAATCAACCCGATACTTGGCGTCGTTTTTGTTGAACTCGCGAATGATTGCGAGCATAGAGCCCGTTTTACCAGACTGTGTGGGCGCGACAGCCAAGACGTGAGTGACGTTAAGGTCGTGAAAAGCCAGACAAATGTTGCGGCCAAATTGTCTTTGATTTTCAAAAGTATCATTCTGGTAAAGTTGCTCGATGTCTTGATCCGGCCGACCAATCACGATGAAGGATTTCCTGATCCAAGCATCGTCGAACACGAAATGCTTGGAAATCGCCCGTTTGATGCGAACCTCCTTGTGCTTCTTGAGCAACTTGTTTTGAATATTGTCAAGTTTAGCTTGTTCCTCGCTCGATATAGGCCGCCTCACGAAAGAAGGGTTCAAATTATGTTCTACGGAAATCATAATTTGTGCGACCAAAATAGAATAAATGTCTGCGTGTGTCCAAGAAACAAGAAGGGCAAATGTTTCAATTTTAAAAAATTGAAATAACAGCAACCCATGAAATGATTGTAAAAGATATGATCAGGAAATCGTGCAAATTGTATGAAGAATTCCGCGAACCTCGGCATCTCCGCCTGCGTCGTTCGTCGCGTCATCATAGATTGGAAGAAGAATATATCAAGAATTACAATATAGAAGAGCATGTTTTGTATCGCAAACAAGAGCTGGCGAGCATCTGCCAAACGGTTCAATACTATAAATATGAAAAAGAAATAGTACACTATCTCAACAAAAAGGTTGGTATCTACACAGAAGAGAATATCTACGAGCTGCTGGGGCGTTACTTGATTGGAGAAAGCAACACGGATAAAAAGGGAGATAGCAAAAAAATAATGGAGTGTCGTTTGAATTTAAAAGACAAAAATCTGAGAGTAGGCGAAATCTATGTGTGTCATTGTCCGAATTTGTTAGACCATTTTAGCTATATGGTGTTGTCAAATACATGAAAAAGTATTATTAAATCAGGTAAAAAAACAGACTCATTTCTTTTTTTTCCCACTCATTTCTGGAACACCCCTAAATGTATGAAATCTGTCCTGATATATGAAATAGATGAATATGAAAGTATAAAGAAAAGGGGGACATTGTACTATATGCCGTTTGACAAATTGGAAGAAATAATAGAGAAGTATTCAAATATTTGTATAGATAAAAATAACAATGTGGTTATAAATGAAGAGTGTAATAGACTATTGTTGTATTTGCAGAGAAATATGCTGCCCAAATCCCGAAATGAGAAGTTGTCAGTTTGTAAAAGTGAAAATAAAAAATGACTGGTGTGGGATTTGAACCCACGCGTACGAATACATCAGAACTTGAGTCTGACCCCTTAGACCACTCGGGCAACCAGTCAGGTGTGGGATAGTATCCCATCAATATTTATATTTCTTTTTTTAAATTATATTTTTATGTTTTTGTGTTTTTATATTTTTATGTTTTTGTGTTTTTATGTTTTTATTACCGAACTTCTGCGACATCGGCATCTTCCCCCCACTCAAGTGGGGGTGGCCAGTCCTCTTTGAGATCCTCTTCCTTGAGGCGGTTGAGCGCGTCTTCTTCTTCTTGTTCTTGGGCAAGATGATTGGTCCACACGCGGCGTGCTTGAACCAATGTATCTCCGTTGGACGCATCTTCGGATGCGTCGTTGCGGCCTTGCAGAATCTCTGACTGCGCCCTCAAGATTTCTGCCTCATCTTTGCGGCTCATAATGCGAGGTCCGGCGCGAACTTCCTTGCGAGTGGCAGCCTTGTTCTTGCGAACCTTCCAGAACCACGGCGGGTTGTACTGGATCTTGACCTCCTCATCGTTGCCAATCCGTGTCGCAAAATCACTCAAGTACTCAGAGTAATACATGTGGTCGGAAAAGTGGATGAAAACCACGTGAAATGGTTCGCCGGTGTTGCGGTCGGTCCTGGAGACCATATCGACCTTGTCTACACAGCTGTTGCCATACATGTCTGGTCCGAAGAGCTCACAGAAGATTCCCTCAACATAGTTCGCGTCAAACTTATGGTAAACCCGCGGAAGGCATACCGAAGGAATTGCGATAGTGTTGTTGTTGGAAGCCATGATTCTGTATGGAGAACGAGATAGGAGATATACCCGAAAGTAGTGATGAGACCAAGCATATAACTCAAAATTCATTTCAATTTTTTCCAGAACAAAAAAATTGAAACTATGAAGAAGATTTGCAAATGAAAAAATATGTTTTTTTGCGTTTTGAAAATATGAATTTAAATTTATGTGGCACGAATTATCAATTCCTCAATCTCTCAATTTGATCACAATCATACCCATTTCTATATACAGATTTCTCCTTTCAGAAGAATTAAAAGACAAATCTGCTTGAAGTAGTTCTTCTAAACGAAAACTCAATTGTTCCCTAGACATTTTTGTAATTCTTCTCAACAAAGTATCGTTATTGTCGGTGTTTCCATATTTGCTCTTCGTGGTCGCTGTGGCATTCATAGTGGAAGAATGTAGCAAGTGTGACAAATACTCATAATATCAAGGTGTAAAAATCAATTTTAAATTAAAAATACTGCTGCCTAAAAACTGCCTAAAAACTGCCTAAAAACTGCCTAAAAACTGCCAAAATTATTACATTTCTGTACGTTCTGTGTAGATAAAACTATTCAAAAACGCTCTTTGTTTGCGGTCCAACTGGAGTTCGCGATTGTGTTGTTTTTTATCTTTGTTTTTTTCTTGTTTTGTGGGTATGCGCAAATTATTACGCGAAATAAACCGTATACATCCGTTGTCGTTGATCATAATAGCATAAGTAGATTTGTCGTGGAGAAAATCAATAACTTGTGCGATTCTACCAACATCTTGCCCGCTTGTCACCATCACATAAGAATGTTTCTTCATGGTTCGGTATTTCTCTTTTTCGTGTGTAATAATGTTAATTCATAACAGAGAGTTTCAATTTTTTTTGTTCTAGTAATAGCGGTATCTGTGTGTTTTAATTGCCCAGGCCCGTATTTTATGTATCAAAACCAGTTTGTTATTTATGTCTGGCGAAGTTGTCAACACACTCAACGTTTTACTTTCCCGGGTTCGGCGACAGACATCAGACTTTTTGTGGATATTCAGACTTTTGACAATGCGGTCGCATTTTGGACAGCATTTCCACCCCTTGCTCAATTTTTCAGAGTCCGTCAATTCTATGTACTCTGGGCGTATCTTTCTCAGTGCGCGGCGCTCATGTTCGATGACAACTTCATTTGACTGTACATTTTCTATTACATGACGAACATATTGAACAACCGTTCCTCCATTCCGCAAGTCGTTTAGTAGTTTCAGGTTATTGCATGCTTTCAAATAATCGTTTTCATTGATATGTGGTATGATATCTTCAATGAGATCCAATATTTCATTTAAGGCTCCTGTAAACTGTTCGCTTCTCTCCTTTTCTTGGCGTGATACTGACATGTTGCTTTTGTAATGCTTTTTTATTGTCGTGAAAGCCAAACCTAAAACTGACGATGTTTCAATTTTTTCACACAAGCAGTCAATGATGAAAAGAACCACAAATATGAAAATAAAAAATAAAAAGGTTAATACCTTGCCACGAGCTGCCCCACTAAAGGTTAATACCTTGCCACAAACCACCCTAATTAATGTTTTTGTTTCTAAATAGAGTCAATAAAGTCAATAACCTCGCGCAACTGTCTCCGGTAATGCCTACATTTACACGGACACCGCCCGCCTAGATTGTCATCTTGTATATGGTGGTGATTACAGTGCCTTTTACAACACCGACATTTGTGAAGGGAATCGTGGATTTCCTTAATTGTCACCCTGTCTACACGTTCATAGATGTACTGTGCAAAAGAAGGCAACTCACCATCTACCTGGAAGTTCTGTAAATGCCACAAAATATCTTGGTTATTCGAATGATGTGCTTCATTCAAAACCTCCAACATATTTAGAGCGGACTGAGACTCGGTCATACATTTGGCTTGGTTCTTGTCGTCGTCCGGACTTGAAACCGGACATATCGTCATGGGTGGGTCGTTGAGCGGGGAAATGGACATCTCAGAGAGTGTGTGCGAATTGTACAAAATACACCGCGAATGGATAGTTTGTTATCAGAGATAATCCATTTCAATTTTTTGAAACAAAAATACACATATGACAAGTATATAAATTATTTGTAGTATTTTTGTATGTAATTATTACCTATATTTGTGATACACTACCCCACTTTGCCTGTTTTGCTTTAATGCGCGCCCACCGTTTTTCCCGAATGCGCTCCTCAGCACCCTCCTTCAATTTTATCAGGTGGGCATTTTGCGACCTCCACGCTATATCTTTAAATATAATCCGTTGTGCTATTTCTTCGTAAAACTTGCGACTTTTGTATCCAGACGAAACCCGTTTCAGCAAGAATGACTTCCATGCTTTAGGGTGACGAAAGTATTTGCTCTCGCGCCGAGTGCTTCCCATCAAGATAGGTATTTTGCTATAATTAATCGCATCTTCGATCGTGCTTACAGATAGGGTACCGAACTTGGAATAGTCCATTTCAACTCCATAAATGCCTGCAAATTCGCGGATGATAAGCCAAGCAGCCTGAGCAAACTTGTGGCTTTGTGGAGCGGACATATTGGAAATACCGGGGTGGAAGTTTGGAAACTATCCTAGTAGTGGTGTAAGCGTCAATAGTAACGAGTGTCGTTTCAATTTTTACGAAACAATTAAAAATATGGGCTATTGCCCTGCCGAAACTACTATGTATTTTTGTCTTTTATTTATTACCTTGGGTCTTGGTCTCTTCGTAAATGTCAATTTTCAACTTCAACTCTTCGTAAAACTGACGACTTTTGTATCCCAGACTCGCCCGTTTCAATAACCGCGCTTTCCATGATTTTGGATTCTTGTGATAGTTGTATATAAAGGTCGGCGGTATAATCTCAGACCATCTCAACGCGTCGTGGATATCACCCACATGAAGTTTGCAGATGGTAGAATAGTCCATTTTAATTCCGTAAATTCCGACAAATTCCTTGATGACTCGCCACGAAGCCTGGTCAAAAACGTGTTGCGTCATAACTGGTATTTGCTATAAGCGGTGGTGGTATGTTTCAATTTTTACGAAACAATAAAAAATATGGGCTATTGCCCTGCAGATTTGTCTTTATTCATTTTTGTCTTTTTTATAGATTATAATCCGTGAAAACTCCCCCATTTACTATAAAATCACCTTCTATCTCATGCTCAAAGCAGTGTTTCTCGTCCTCATCAATAAGAAAGCGCTGTTCGTTATTTAGGTCGTCGTGGTATATTAAATAAGCATCGGGTCCTTCCCACATGTAAGGGTGCTCCGGCTCTTCGTCCAAAAACCCGTTGATATGGTTCTGTATGTCGCTGCTGAGTGAGATGCCGTTCAACAGTAAATCTAGCGGCGTTTCCTCCCCGGTATACAGTTCCTCTCTAGGCGCGAAGAAGAAGCAAGGCTGGAGCTTGGACATGGTAGTCCGGTATGGTATGGTATGGTATCCGAGGTAAAACTAGTTTGCCCCTGGGTGTTGATATCTCTAAGTTTGTAGCACGAAATCATTTCAATTTTAATTTGACATAATTTGAGAAACTAGCGACTTGTGAGATTTGTGAACATACATTTTTTCGGTTTTGACAGTTTCAGTAGTTTGCGTTTTGAATCTAGTTTTGGTGCTTTGCGCAGCACTTCTATATCTATCAGCCTTCCATATTTCTACAAAATCAGATGGAGCAGTAGTTTCGGATATAATGACCAGATTTGATTTGGACCATTTGCGCATGATATCCCAGAATTCATCATTATCAAACACATCATAATGTTTGGTATCAGTACGATATTTAATCGGGTAATTCTGATAACGATATGGTGGGTCGCAGTAAATAAGCTTATTTTTGGGTCTAAGTGTCTGATATTTTGAATTAGTAAATTTCACATTTGGTCGCTGTATTTTAGGTCCGATCCGATTTAGACTATTTACCATTTCCTTAAGAAAATCTTCCTTTTTGTTTCCAAGATACTTCGTAGCAAATGCGCCAAAATATCGCCCACCAAAACTCATCCCAAATCCGATAAACGCTTTCATCGAATTAGGAGATTTTAGCTGTTTTGCTTTATTATAGTCTTCTTCTGATACAGAAACAGGTGGTTTAAACACACCATTTTTCACATCGTTCCATAATGAAATCAGATCCGGATGATAGTCATTTGCGATAATTGTTTTGGCACCATCTAATTTTGTCATGTGCTGAAAGACGCCCAGAGACCCACAAAATGGTTCCAGATATCCGTTGTAATTTGTAGATTCCCATAAATAGTGAAGTATTGGCTCTATATGTTTCCCTAATCTTTGTTTGCCTCCGAGGTATTTCATTTAATAAATAGAAATATATTATCTCTCATAAAAAAAACAAAAAACTACAATACAATCTATTCCCCCCTTCGCCCTTTTCCGCGTTTCAAACGAACAATCTCTCGTGTAGACCAATGCATCTAGCATAGTGATTCTTGTGCCCGGTCCGCGTAAGCTTCATGGCACAATTAAGACAACAGCCATTCTCATCCGTGCAGTCTTCGTCTCGCATATTTAAATGTTTAGAGACGTGGTGAATCATTAGGGAGCTCTTATTTGGACACAGTTTCCCACATCCATCTTCTTTGCAGGCGTATTTCCATTTGTTGTGGGCTGTTTCTTGGTGGTTGTTCATAATTGAGCGCGAACTGAAAACTCGGAAGCACGTTTCGCACGTGTATGTGTGAATACTATTGCCCGTGATAAACTGGTGTTTCCTCGTTACGTGCATAGCAAACGTGCTTTGTTTCTGGCTTTTACACAAATAGGCGCAACCATCAATAGGACACGCCCCATCTTCGTTCATCTTGACCCCGTGGCGCCGAATAGCCTTTCGTGGAGATATTTTACCCACTACGATTTTGCTCTGGTCGATGCCTTCATATAGCCGGTTTGTTGACTGGCTCTCACTGAATGTCGCCATGGTCGCTAAAAAGCTGGAAAGTAGATAGTTTTTTCCCTTTCGGATGTTGATGCCTTTAGCAATAACGTGTCAAAAACCTCAATTTTTAAAAGGGGGGTATTTGTGTGAAACGTCAAATACTCAAAAACTCGCACTTTATGAAAAGTGCGAGTAAAAAGTAGTATTTTTCATAAAAGTGCGACTTTTGTATATAATCCTAAAATACCCCAAGTTCTGTAAACTCGCACTTTTACCAAATAAACGAGTAAAAACTCGCACTTTCCGAAAAGTGCGAGTTTTTAAAATTTGTGTTTTTAACAGAAAAAAATATGTAAAAAATTGAAATGAAATCTGCGCCACAGTTTAAGGCATTATCGGTCCTAGACCAACACACACATTATCTACTCTCAAGCTTCCAGTCTTCTACATTCTCAAACATGTCGTCGTACACTGCCCAGTTCGGAAAGCGCCACACTGAGTTTGCCCTGTCCTTGTTCTGTCGGAGTGCCGTTAAGGTTCTCAACGAACAAGGGATCAAGGACACCCCAAGTGATGAACAGCTCTACGGACTGATCATGGAGGATGTTTTTGGCGATGAAGAAAGTTCTTCGCCGCCTAAGAACATTCCTCGCGATGACGTTGCCGAGAAAGTTGAAGCACCGGAAGTTGTCCAAGAAGCACCTCTTGCTGAAGCACCCAAGGCGCTCAAGAAGATCACCAACCTGACCTCCAAGGAGCTGAAGAAGAACCCGCTGAAGATCATTCAGAAAGAGCTCAAAGATGGGGTTGAGGTTGAAGTTGAAGTTAAAATCGCATTTCCGTATCTCGCGGAGGTCGATTACAGCGGAACTTGCCAATCTCTCAAGGTTGACGGAGGACTCTTCAGCCCTTGCCTGACTCGCCCGGCAAAGGATTCTGAATTCTGCAAGGCTTGCGCGAAAGCGAATCACCAATATGGAACAATGGAGCAGCGCTCCAAATGCTCTATGCTGTGCTATGTGGACCCGAAAGGCAAGAAGGAAATTTCGTTTGGCACTTGGCTCAAGAAGCGTGGGGTGGAACGCTCTGAGGTGGAGTCCTTGATTCAGGAACAATATGGTATTAGTCTACCGGACGAGTACTGGGTTCTGGACAAGTCTAAGTCATCCCGGGCGGTGAAGACGGTATCTACTTCCAGCGACGATGAAGCCAGTGTGGAAGGTGAGAAACCGGTCCCCAAGAAAGCTGGACGCCCCAAGAAACTGGCTCCCAAGAAGGAATCCGTCGCTCCCGTAGAAGAGACCAAGTCTGGAGCCAGCGACGAGGAAGCCAGTGTGGAAGACGAGAAACCGGCTCCCAAGAAACTGGCTCCCAAGAAGGAATCCGTCGCTCCCGTAGAAGAGACCAAGTCTGGAGCCAGCGACGAGGAAGCCAGTGAAACTTCCAAGCAAGAGCCCGCTAATGTTGATAAGGAATTAGAGTCCGAGCCAATATCAGACGAGGAAGCCGAGAAAGAGTCGGACTCAGCAGCCGATTCTATCGAAAAGAAAAACGGATCCGTTAAGAAACTAGATGCTGACCACTTCCTAGTGTTCTGGGAAGGCACCACATATGTAGTTGAGAATGAGGACAACTGTGTCTGGGAACATGACTCAGATTACGACCTCACCACTTATGTGGGTGAGTGGAACCCGGAGACCAGGGAGGTGAAACTAGATGATTAAAAATCCAAATCCAAAAAAATAAGAAAATGAAAAACCCATAAAAAGACAAATTGTAAATAAATAGTAGAAAAATAAGGCAGCATAAGGCAAGGTATTAACCTATTTTTTATTATTTATTTTTTCTTACTCATTTCTATTTTTTCCTACTCATTTCTGGAACACGAGTAAACTCGCAGTTTTACATGTAAAATGCATGGTTGTAAAAAAATTGAAACGATTTGTAGGTATAACTCTATATCAACGCCTTTTGGCAAACACACAGAAAATTCGATTACCCGCGCTCAGACACCCTATCGTTTGAACATGTCCTCTATCTCGCAGAACCTTCCGCGCACCTTCTACAAGCTCGCTGACAAGTGGAATAAGAAGGTTGGAGCCATGAACTACGAGAGCAAGTGCTGGACTATTGGCTCTCCCGACAACCAAGACCCCATTCAGCGAGTGGCCCGCATGATGTCGCACGAGCTAGGGAGGGACCCAACAACCCTGGCTCAGCGTTTCAGCGACATGGCTGCTGACTTCAGCAGGCGGTCCAATACAACCGTTGAGTGTAACTTGACCCCAAGTGGACAAGTTTGGATCTATGACATGCGTCAGAGTGATGCTCTGCCCAAGTCTCAGGCTGAAACCGAACGGCTCTATAAGTTTGTGCGCGTTCTCATATCGCAGTGGTTCAGCGCAGAAGCAGAATGGTACCTTGCTGAGAAGAACATACACATTGCTGTGTGCTTCTTTGTATGGTATTTCACCAAGCCCAACTTCTTTTACAAGGACAACGTCATGAAGCAGACAACTCGCTACGGAATCCAGCGCGTGTGGACACCTCTCTTGCTAGGGAAGAAGATGAAACTCCAAGCCCCAGCCAACGCCTCAGCGCCAAAGAGCCAGTTGTCCACTACAACCGACGCTCTCTTGCCGAAGCAGCTGCAACAGCAAGCGAAGTGTCAGAAGGATATCGTGGCATTGTTGGAGTTTACAACGCTGTCAAATACATCGCTTGAATGGGAAGATCCGCGTCGCCTACACCTCAAACTCTCTGAGTGCATGGCAAATACAGACTCGGGACTCTCCATCAAGCAGAACAAAAAACTACAAAAAATATACCACGAATACACGACTGTTACCACAAAAATCAACAAAACGATGGAGAAGATCAACAAGGCGCAGCGCGCGAATGCTAAGATTGTAACCCAGCAAAAAGAGCCAGTGTGGGCTCGTGAACTCGGAACACCACCAGCTTCGCCAACCGTACTCATCCGCCAATCAGCGTGCGAGGCGGAGCCATGCTCTCCTACTGAGTTGCCCGAGTGTCTGGGGTGCTCTACCGGACAAGCCAATCAACTGGCGCACATGGGCGGTTGTTTACCGGACGAACTGGAGGCAGCCGAGGAGGAGGAAGATGATGTGCCCGACTCTTGGGAGGATCTATAGGTGAGGTGGTGGGGGTATAAACAAGAAAACTAAATAAAGAGTAGGTAGATAGGCAGCAATTTTGCAGCAAAAGGCAGGGATTTTTCCCATTTTTTATTGCCATTTTGTAGGACAAACATGCCCAAAAAATTGAAATCAACTAGGCGAATATTGCTAATTCACCCCCGCCTTTTGGCACAACATTCAATACTCCTCGCGGTTTCCAAGCAATGGCTGTATACAAAACTCCCTCAGAGAGGTGGTGGCAGGTATACCTAGATGACAACGGATATAAGGAGAACTTCAACGGACTTCATCTTATTTGCGCGTTATATGGTGATGACGAGGAGGACTCGGATACTCTTATGCAGAGTATGGTAGGAAACAATCATGGACAGCTTTTCGCATTAGAGCATTGTGATAGTGAGAGCCTGTTCAAAGAGACGATCTCGTCTTGTATGTGGAACGATCAGTATCCAGAAGGGTTTTTCGCCCACTTACAACGACAACTCCCCGACATTAGGGTCATTTCGGGAATTCGCGAACGCGAACAAATATTCGCGTATGGAGGAACAAGACTACAAACCTGGGAAGAGTGGGGACGGAACATCATCATGATGGATGACGAGGCAAAGGCGGGTCAGAGGAACGTTTGGATTAGCGGGAAAAAACTGAGAAAAATTCTAACCGAACAACAGAGAACCGAACTAGAGAAACAGTTGGAAGCGTTACACGGCAAAGGCACTACATATTAGGTAAAGAACACCATACACCCAAAAAATAATAAAAAGTAGGTACATATTTGGCAGTTCAAGGCAGGGAAATTTCCCCATTTTTTATTGTCGTTTTGTGGTTTGATGCTTCGTAAATAGGGGTGTTGTGTTTTCAAACTCATTTCTTTTTTTTTCCACTCATTTCTGGGGTAATTTCAAAACGGATATAATGCGATTTTGGGGTACCATAACTGATTTGGTGGCTTTGTATGACATATCTGTAAAAGATTAACGTGGACATAAATTTAACAAGACAAAAATACATATAAAGTACCAACCAATACTTTAAATATATCAATCCCAAAAATGGAAAATGACAAAAAGGCAATCGCGGGAGCAATCACCTTTGCAACATTCGTCCTCATCTGCTACTACATCTACAACGAAACTTAAATAACTCTTCCGAACAAAATGTTATGTAAATGACAACTATTAATCCAAAGAAGCCCAGCAACAAAGGACATACAACATGGCATACCGCACCATTATCTATATCGTCGGAAGAATCAGATGTGCTATTCGCACCCGCTCTCAAATAAGTAACCAACCTCATTTGCGCGTTAGCCTACGTGCCATTTTAGGTTTAAGTCATTCGCAAATTATATAAAAACAAAACTCAAACTCTCAATACAAATAAAGGTAAATGTTTCAAAGAAATAATGACGGCAAAAGCGAAGATTACAAACACAACAAGGAAGCAGTCCTCGTCGCGATCCAAACCAACAGTTTGAGTCTAAAAATGACCCGCTACGTGTACGACCCCGCGTTCAAATACCACGCCATTTTTCGCATTAGAAATCACTTCAAAATCAACACTATCGGCTATTTTGATTAATTATCTAAGCATATTATAAGACATAATCACCCGCTATGAGAAAGGTATATATATCAAAAGTGGTTGATGATGAAAATATGGAAAATCGTGCCAATACATTTGTCAAGTCCGACGAGATTTCTCAAATATTCAACACAAATGTGGACATATACGACGCAGATACTCACAAACTACTCGCCAAGTTCCGTAAAAAGGTGCTCAAACCTAAAGAGTTACAAAGCTTTTACGACGCCACCTATGAGTTCACAAGTAAAATGGTCACCACCAATCGTGGCAATACGACTGGTAGTGAAACGCGAAATTTGCGAAACAACCCCAAAGTGAAATCTGCTATTTTGGGATATTTTGACCGCTGGGGTGCCAAGGAGAAAATGCAATTCCGCAAAGCGGGCGAACCAATTCCGTTAGAAGTCCGCGAAACCAGATTTTCTGCCGCCCACCCCGATAAATTTGAAAAAACCCTTCCACTCATCAAATCAATCGACAAATATTACCAAAAGATGCTAAACAAATTTTACAAAAAACAAAGACAAAAGGCGGACGAAACAAACTTCAAAATACCAAAAACATCGTTCACTACCATCACCACCAATATCAACTTTCAGACCTCTATTCACAAGGACAGCGGCGACGACGAAGAGGGTTTCGGTAATCTGGCGGTAATAGAAAAGGGGTCCTACACCGGTGGTGAGACGTGCTTGCCCCAGTATGGTATTGGCATCGACGTGCGCCAAGGGGACCTTTTATTTATGGACGTCCACGAATGGCACGGAAATTTGCCAATGGTACCAAACTCCAAAGACGCAATCCGCATGTCTATTGTGTGTTATTTGCGCACCAAAGTATGGGAAAGAACGCGCAATAAAAGCAAGGCTTTCCAAAAAAAACACCTCAATTCTATAAAAGCTATCAAAATGAAGTCGCAAAATCGTAAAAAAACGCAAAAGAATAGAAGATAAAAAAAATTGAAATACAAACGACGAGCTTGTATGTGCCATTGCACCATTACATCACGCCATCGCATCATCACAAGAACGTTCAACCGAAATAAGATGGACTCCATTTTCATCGGAAACCTTAAGAAGAAGTTGGTTCATGATAAGAAATACGTGACAAAATTTGCCAAAGTCACGCAGGTGCGTTCTCTGTTCCTGATGTTGAATCGCGAAAAATACAAGCAGTTTTCGTTTGCACTAAAAGACCAACCGTTTTGGAGGATTGTTTCGTTCAAAATAGTGGAGTTTGAATGCGAAATAAATGAGATGATTTGCGCAACCGAAAAAGCGCTTCTCCGAAAAACCCAACAACGAGAAATTAGCAACATGAAAAAGAAGATCACCTATTATAATCTTGCGCTGAAGACTCTGAAAAAGTATGACAAACATTATGGCGTGAAAATAGGTCTCGCATTGAACCGCCTATTTTGTAAGGACATTTCGCATTACATCCGCGATTTCATCTGAATCCGCGACCCCCCCTCCCACCACCCACATCTTACAATAGATTTCCAATTGTGTTAATAAAGTTATCAATTTCATTATTTAATTTTTTATCGACGTTACTATTGATGTAGTATCGCAACTTCAAATTTGTCAGCGTTTTAATAATGCCATTTTTCTTGTTTGAAAATGTCATTTTTGAGGTAAGTTTTTACCGACCTTGGAGAACTTGGTTCCCGCAGCGAGCTTCAGCAACCTCTCTTGCGTAAATATGAAAAAATTAGAAAGAAGCAAAATAATCCCGACTAAGAGTAAATACAAAATACCACAATATTTATCAATCTTGTTAACCTCGTTTTCCACAATGAGGGATGAAAAATAGCAACCGGCGAAAAAGGAGAAAATAATGATCGTCGGCAAAGCAAAAAACGAAAATTTTCGTTTACTAACTTCTTCAAAATCGACACCGCCCACCGCCCACCACCAGCACTGCCACCACTGCCACTACTTATTTCGTGATCTCTGTCGAGATGTTTCACCAAATACAAAGAAAAGATAATCAAAGTAACTGACGAAAAGATAAAAAGAGTAACTGACATTTCGTATAATTCAAAATATACGAAATGTTCATATTATCTATATTAATGTCTATATATATTGCCTACATATAGTATTTAGAATTTTAATAATGAGTTGACAAAACAAAACAAAAAAATAAAAGACAAAAATAAAATTGAATTATAATCGCCAATCATAGAACAAACACCGCAACTACATGGACCCCTGGTACGAAACATCTTGTCCTTCCGAATCCGACGTAGAAAGATACATGCAAAACTCTCATATTTACATTTGTCTGCGCGAGGAGACAAATGATGCCCAAGAAAATAAGTACCTGTGTCAAATTGTCTCAAATTCTCTCAGCAAAGAAAGAGAAAACCTCAAGCCATTGGACGAAACCATCGCAAGAAACGCACATATCTATACCCAAGTTCGCTACGAAACAATGCGCCAACACCCAAGGTGGAAAGAGCTAATCCAACAAATATTGAAAGAAGAAGTGATTTCGCACAAGCCGTATGGTTCTTGGCGCGGATTCAGTACGTTTGTCACTGGTCCACTTCGTCAGAAGTTCATAGTCCGCCTTATTCGCGAAATATGGGCGGTTCAAGTTATCCAAAGCAAATTTGTTCCGCTCTGGTTGGCTCACAATTATTGTCCGACAGGAAAAGGGTATGAACGAACAAGTAAACATTACTATTCATTGCTATAAAATACAACTAACTAATTAACAAATCCAACCAATCCAATGAGAATAAAAGACAAAAATGATTATGTATTAATATCATAAAAATGAAATTGCAAGAGTTACCAGAGTTACCAGAGTTACCAGAGTTACCAGAGTTACCAGAATCAATGATTTTAAATATTTTTTCATTTTATCCAAGTTTTGTCTTTTATGAAAATTGTAAAAGAGTTCTAAACTACAACACCCAGAACATATTTGTTTTGTTACGTGAATATTACTTTAGCCCACCACCACCACTCTTGATTCCCAGTTACCTATTTTTGGATTACTTTTTACATCATAAGCACCTCTTGATCTTGGATAATCATCGACATTTTGAAGAGTATTTAAAACAAAACATTTGGGTAAGAGAATTGTGTTACAAGCACCCTACAAACCAAATTATTCGCCACTCACTGCGAAACATTATACGCCTTTCGTATTTTGTAAATTGTTTGCGAGAGCTAGCAAGATATCAAAGACAAATGACAAATGATAAAAACGAACAATCAAATATTGGTATAAGTTTCCAATGTTTGATTGAGAGTATAAATAAAGAAAGCGAAGAACAAACCAAAATGTTAAGAAATTACATTGAGCATCTATCGCAATAGTAGCAACATTAAAAGAAAGATAATGGCTACGATAATATATGGCACTCATTTGGTTCTAGTTATTTTCCCATCATATTATAACACGATAAAATGGCGTCAGGACTGTCTGCCGGACCGCCGAATCAGAAGTCAAACGGCAATGCAGATATGGGATATTCTAACGATGAGGACGATATAGTGTATGCGCCAAAGGTATCATACAAGAAACGGAAAGAAGAAAAATCTGAAAAAGAAGATGCATGGTTAGTTGTTGATGGTATTGAATATTCCACCACTGAACCGTTAATTTCTCAATTATTCAACACAAAACAGTTCCCACCAAAAGTTCACGTAGGTTCTGATAAATCTTCGTACGATGTGAATCGTTCTTATATTTATATCATATCCAAAAAGGTGGATGGGCGAACATTTTTAAAGATCGGTATGAGCAGACTTGGAAACTCGCGCCAGAAAATAAGTACTCGGTTGGAGAGCGCACAAACGTTTTTAATCCCCGGTCTTGAGAATAATGGGTTTAAGTTGCATTATGTCTTTTTTTATCGTCGAGAAGCGGCGAGTACTGGAACAAGTTTCGCAGAGTTGATAGAAAGGAGTCTGCATAAATTTCTCAAGGACAAGTATGAAAGAGCAATTATACATATGCCGTCGAATCGTCCTTCGGAGTGGTACTTACCAGATGTTAAAAATTATAAAGAGATTATAAATGATGCGCTGATGTTTATTTCGGTACAAAATCCAGGACCTGAAGAGGCATACCACTTCAAAAGAAAAAGTAGAAATAGTAAAATATTAGTTCGCGAACATAAAGATATGTTTTTGAAGAGTCAGTCTCCCGAGAAAATTATTGAGTATCGCCACGATTTTCTTGCGTTCAAGAAAGAAAAAGCGACAGAAGCATCAACGCGTCCTCAGACGAGACGTGGGAATAAAAAATATTTCATGGACAAACTTGTAAACAACCCGAACCAAGATATCCCGCCTCCTCTAGGCGATAAGTTAACAATCGTTGATATTTATTACCATAGGACGGCAACTGATTCGTTGCGTAAATTCGGAGAATATTATGTGCAAATAAAAAATAGTCAGACAAAGGCTGCGAAGAAGACCCCCGGTGGTATTATACTATCGTACACGACCGATAATGGAAGTGAAAAGAAATACTTTTCTCATATCAGTCACATATTGGATGTGATGCATGAGATGACAACGATTGAGACATATGGCTTATTGCCCAATTACAATTATTACCACAACTACCCAATCAAAATAGCCAAACTATTTTTAAATAGAGAGAGTGGAGTAAACTACGAATATGCGCCATCTCAATGCAAATGGTTGTTAAATCGGATTGTCCGTGACACCGAAAATAAGTTGTATCGTGCGGTGAACATCAAAACATCTCGTAATAACAAGGTGTCCAAGATTGTTTATAATGAAATTCATGAACAAAACTACAAGATTAAACGTCCACTGGTTGTGAAAGAGGCAGAACCAATGATTGCCATCAAGCTTACGGTTGATTTCCACGATAATATCAAACACGAACTAGTAAAATACAAAATAGATAACAGTCCAAACACGTCGGGTCAATCCGTCATGAAAAATGAAACTTACGATTTATTTGACTTTGTTCAATTTGACAAAAACTATTTCAAAGAAGATGGTAAGGACGACCCGAAACAATATATCGGCGTTATTTTACAAAAAAAGTGGAATTATGCCAAGAATAAAGATACTAAAAAAATAGAATTTGAATATCAATATGAAATATTATTTGACAATAGCAAAATATGGGAATTCAATACCGAAGAAGTTGATAATAATTCAAAGTTATTCGCTCACAAGCGTAGTATCCAAACATTTTTAGATAACGCAAAATTCAAGAAAAACGCCATGTACCACTTATATGAAAAGTATGGATTGCCAAATCCGGATGTGGATGCGGTTAGCAGTGCGCTTCCTACTCCGCTAGTGCGGGTAGCAAGACCCCAAGAATCCACGCGCAAAAAGAATAGTAAAAAGCAGAAAAGTACACGCAAAGTGTATGGCGACATGCTACGGCGCTCTGCGCGATTATCAAGAACGCAGACTCGTCGTTCTCCACGAACGCGCAAAACCCTAAGTTAGTTACATATTTATATCCACTTACTTTATAATGAAAGTGGAAATAATAAATAAAAGGAGGAAAAATTTAAAAGGACGTCACGGAGTGGCGGCAGATTTTCGTATTGACAGTAAAGAGAATGATATAGTGATTTATCAGAATGTTAATGTCATCATACAAACCGTCTCTAACACAGGTTCTCCTGAAGGAGACAAATATAGTTTTACAGAAGCTTGGGAGTATGATCCCAAAAAGAAAACAACAGATTATTTTTTGGTCCCTTTAGATTGGAGAGAAGAAAAAAAGGGGTATATGAAGGTCGTGAGTTATATTTGGGCGAAATCCGGAAAGATGCCGCCTCATTTGAAAAAGGGAAAAGAGTTAGATTACTGGGGAAACGATGCTTATGGTTCATTTGACAAGCTGAAACCAGAAGGTAAAACAACCCGCAGAACTTTCAAAGTTTCTTGGGATAATATTGATAAGATTGGAAATCGCAATTACACAAAAGGCAAAGATTTAGTAGTGGAATGGGATTCAAACAAATGAAACTCAAATAAGATAAGTCAAAAAAGACAAAACCGCGTTCTGTAATTCAAACGCGCCGTTGACCAACGGTCTATTCATGTAATTGGGGTGAAGACCGAAAATAAGCGACGAGAACATCAAGCAGACCATGACGAGCATTTGTGTATTTTCTTTTCCAAAAGCAACCGGTATGGTATTGACGCTATTTTCAATATCTTCGTCAATGTCTTTGATATCCGCCAAATTAGTGCACGCAAACAAGACCAAAAAACAAGGCAGATAATCGTCCACGTCACTCAAAATGGAATAATCATGATCGTGTAAAATACACGGCAACAAAACCGCCGAAAATGTCCACATGCTCGCCACAAAGACCGGTTTGAATCCAACAATTTGTCCTTTCAACTGTTTGTAATATTCGGTGCTGTATAACAACCCAGCGGTCGGTATATTCAAGTACCAATAATCGTCATAGAACAATAGAAACATAATACAATAAAATGCTGCGCAATAAGACCTCTTATAGAATGATGAATTGTTATACAATGTTTGATACAAGTCTTTCTTCTTTTCGGCAATAACGATTCTATCGCCACCTTCATGCTTCTGACCCTCTTGACGTAGTTCAATATACTCCACCGCGTCTTTGTATCTGTCTTTTCCGTAGGTGTAGTAGCCAATCAAGAATTGTAAAAGCACAACTTTCAGCGTGGTAATGTCGTAACCATAGTGTAAATTCGTAAATATATTATCAATAATATTGAGCGGCATCCCAATGTCAATTCCGTTCAACGGAAGCGTGGTTGTATGCAGCAGTGGGTCCAACGACATCTTCATACCACTTCTGCCTCCAACACCGCGATAAAGCCCCAATTGAAGTTTACTTTGTGATGCTAGTTGTAGCATTTTCATATTTGTATTATATAAAAATCATATATAATACAAAGCCTATCTAACTTATTAACTTATTAAAACATTAATCTAAACACAATATCGTCGAGTAAATCCAAGTATTCGTCAAGTTCTTGTTGCTCTTTGTTGTTGCGCAACGATGCGCGGTTCATCAGATTCGCCCACGGTCGGTCTAAAATATCAAAATGGCTGAACTTATCAATAAAAACTTCGTCAATCTCCATGGAATCTTGAAAATCCATCAAATCCGCGTTCAACATAGAAAGTGGTGGAATGGTGGGAACAAATCTCCATTTGTCGGATTGTTTGTGCTTGACCACGAGCATATTTCCCATCTCGCGCGAAAGAACGCTTTGCTCCGCACCCACCACCTTCTCATCCTCGTCCTCATTTGTCCCTTTCTGACGCCTAAATCCGCCAAAAACACTGGACTTGAGCAGTTCCAAATAATTAGTCTCTACAACGCCTTCAATCATGTCGTTGATTTTGTCAATCTGTAACATATCCACTTCGAAATTCACATTGAATTTATCAAAAAAGTTGCTGTAAGGTAACGAAACACCCACGCCCCTACTTTGTAAGTCAAGTGGTTCAATCAAAATGATCTTGTCAATTTCACCTTGCGTGAAAGACGAATAGGTGTCCCACAAATCCGCCACGCCACTGGAGTGAGAAATGAGACAGACTGTGTCAAAGTCGGTCTTTTGCGCTAGCTTATTTAATAGTTCACCATTCTTATTTGAGTCGGTGCTTGCAATATGAACCTCGTAATTATGACTTAATTTGGAAATAAAATTTCCGTACATTTCACGTGGCACCGGCTGCTGAAATCGCGCCGGAAAAAACAGCAAGTGTTGCTTCAGCATCGGCTTCATCATGGTGGACGATAGCGAATGTGCCCCTTGAATCATCGCACCTATCAGACCAAACAATAGTCCCGTTCCTAGTTTCATTTGTCTTTTAATCATGAACATTAATTAGTTATATTATGTATTTTATCAATTATTTAAATGCTTTTACATTTATATACACCTCTCACATGAAGTGGTTGTCTTTGTCCAAGTCGTTTTCTGTATTTTCGGTCGCCTTTAGCATTCTCAGCGCCGGGTCCACCTCCACGTCCGTTTCGGCGTTCAATCTTTTAGCTCAACCCGCTTCGGTGTCGTCTGACATGAAGCCCTTCATACCATTTCACGATCTTTCTTACCACGAAAGTGTAAACCACTTCTCTGAAAGGGCGAATGATCTTAGCGAGGAGGTGGGTAAAAATATTGTGTTGTCAGTCTCGTCCGCACTACCCAAGTTCGATTCGGTCGGTCACAATATATTGAGCGCAAATCATGACTTTATAGCCAATATTTTGAAAAATGAAAACTTGTCCCACGCAGTAAAAAAAAGTATTATTTTAGCTTCCATTAAATTGGCTCAAATGGGCGACGATATGGGTTCGCATATTTTACAAAATTATTATAATTTGGTAGATTCGTGTTTGTAATGTTGTTATATTCATACATTCATACATTCAGTTTTGGGTCAATACAGAATGGATCGTTCTTTTGAACTTTTTGTTATGTTCGTACATTTTACGCAGTGTACCTACTCGTCGTGCTCCGTTAACTTGCCCGGTCAGATGAATATTTTCCTCGCCTTCTTTTAAGACTTCCAGACGAGTCATCTGTTTCCTAAAAGTCGCCATTCTCAATTGGGATAGCAAATTATTATTGACACCAATATAATGTAAACACGAAAACCGAAAATATTTGTCAAAACTGCGTTTGGAAGTAAAACACAGCCTTGCAATGTCTGTAATGTCCAAATATAGGAGAAACTCTTTGTGAATGTGAAATAATTTTCCCAGGCGAAGCCACTCCATCAAGACGAATAGGTTCTCTGCGATAGGTTGTTTCGCCATTGTCCGATGAGAATATGTTGTTTGTAATAGTGTTATATGTATTCACCGTAATCTATTTCAATTTTATTAAATATAAACCATAATTCATATGTCAAAATATAATATTATCAGAACATAAGATGAAATTTCCGTTTCTGAAATTCATTCACGGTGGACTGTTAGCCGGAATGCCCTCGCTAGTGTACAACCCATATACCAAGACGCCCTTGAACATTCCACTGACTGTTTCAGAGGGCAGCATTTATTTGAATTTCCGGCTAACCCCGCAATATTCAAATTACTTACAAGACTACATCAATGAATATAATAAAAATTTGTCTATTGTTCCGGTTTGTCTTTTTCCAGAAGATGAATCCACAAAATATTTGAGCGTCAACATTTATAATTGTTCTAGTCCGGCATTTTTGAACGGCAACAAGCAGACCCTTCGGTGCGAACTCAACACCTATGTTCAAGACATGGAGACCGGACAATATGGCACGTTAATTCTTGACTATTTATCAAACGAACTCTCGATGGATCCGGTCAACTTGTTCAAGCTACCACCTTCCCATAGAGACGGTAGCGTTGAATATCACGTCCTTCATCAACCACATATCGACTCTTACCGGACCAAAAAAATATACATTGATTGTTCGTCTAAAAAAGACAAAATCAAGTTGAGTTTGAAACTATTAACAGACAGTTTAAAAGAATTGACAATACACACGAGCAAAGAGTTGGTCAAATACAGCGATTATATATATTATAAAAATGGAATATATGACAAATTGTATTACGATGACACGTTAGTGAACGCACACTTGAAGTCGCCGCGCAAGGACCCCGAAAATCTTCCAAACAAGCACTTGTCGCCCACAAATATAGATGACAACATAGACAGCTTTTTTTTTACTTATAAGGATTTATTTTTTGAAAAGGCGGACAGTATCTTTTATTTTGAAAACAAGATCAACTTTATTGGTAGTATGTGGGAAAATATAAATTAATTAGTTAATTAATCTTCAATAAAAGTCTCCATAAAAGACAAAATTGTGTCAATATATTCTCTCTTGGACTCCACCCCCCGATTTTTGTTCCCTACGCTCAGGCGCGTATTGTGCATGAAGTCCGCCAGAGGCCGATTCAAAATGTCCGAATGTCCGTAGTTGTTGATGTCCAGCTCCCATATTCCCGTTACATCACTATTCAAGTTTTCTCTTGTTAACTTGAATATTGGAATAAAAGGTAACCCAAACGGGTCAAGCGTTATTTTGTAAGAGTTCATTGCGCGAATAAAAGACAAAGATTCAAACCTTCCGTTTATGTTCCACTTGTCTTTTGAAAATTTTGTATTAACCGGATCCAATAAAAACACGTGTTTAATTCCGTCTAGTTTACAGCACTGATTAAGAAGTGTCGTGCACCCCGACGAGTGTCCCATAACATTTACACTGGAATATTGATATTTGTATTTTGAATAGAGGTCGTCAATATTTTCTTGAGAAATTTGATATTGAAATGGAACGTCGTACACATCGATATCTCTTGATTCCATTTCTTCTATGAACTCATTGTAAATGCTGGATTGAAATAGATTACTTCCTCCTGTAAAAAAAAGCAGACATCTTGAACCGCCGCCCACTCGGCTAACGCTGGTCGCGCCGTTCAAGCGAATCCCTTCAACTGCGTGCTGATTCAAACAAACACTCAAATGAAAAATCCCTAACAATGATGTGACAAGTCTCATTGTAAATATTTGCTTCATTAGTATGCGAAAATATAAAAATAATTCAATATAAATATAAATGTTGGACATTTATTTGACAAATAATTTCAAAATTAACCATATCAACCATATCTAATGAATTTACCATTTGAATTTGAATCCCAAACTAAAACGTCTCGGAGTCGGAGGCGAGTCGTCGTGAAGCGTTTCAAATAACAGTATCAACTCGTCTGCGCCCCCTCTTTCTTTATAGTCTGCTTTGAGCATATGTTGATTGATTAGATTCTGAATGTTAAGCGGAGTATTTTTCCATCTAAATGTAGGGACTTCTCCTTCCACGTCATACCGCGCATTTTCAAACAATTCCGCAAAAACGATACCAGCACTCCAAATGTCAGTTTTATGATTATATTTTTGATTGTTTTTCATTTCCGGTGACATATAACGCCGGGAGCCTACGTGGGATGTGAGTTCGCTATTGTCACCCACCCCAATACTTTCCAATATTTCTGTAGAAGCGCCCGGCGACGAAGAGAGAATTTGTTCCAGACTGTCTTTGCTACTATTTCGTTTGATCTTGTTATCAATAAATTTACTGAGACCAAAATCGGCAATTTTCGCGTGTCCCGATCGTGTCAATACAATATTTTGCGGTTTGATATCACGATGAATGAGCGACTTCGGTTTGCGTCCGTGCAGATATTCAAGACCACGCAAAACATCCGTACATATTTTCACTTTTGCATTTATACCAATACTTTTCTTTTGTTTGATAAAATGCATCAGGTCTTTGTTTGGTAAATACTCCATGACAATTGCAAATGGTTCTTGAACAAACCCCAATATTTGGACAATATTCGGATGGTGTATTTTTATTAGTGTATCTAACTCGTTGATAATAATTTGTTTGTCTTCGTTTGTGAGTTCATTGTCTATTTTTGCCGCGACTGGCGTGCTTTTCCATCGAGCGCGATGGACACGTCCGAACTGTCCTTGTCCAATTACTTCCATCAATTTCAAGTCCCAAGGTGGGATTTCCCATTCCGTGAAAGAGTTAGTCCTCTTGATATGTTTGTATTTCTTAGGAATGCCATCAGACAAACTTTCGTCTATATCAAATGTGAGTCCACTTGTGTCAATTTCTTGCTCGGTTGCGCACGTGTTCTGAAATAGGTCCATGATGGCTTATCTTTTCTGATAGTGTAGAATAAAAAATATAGATTGAGATTCAATTTTAAATGTAGCATAGCACGATAAGATATTAAATAAACAGTAAGATGGAACTCATATCAAAACTTTACTTTGTTCATAACATTTTCTACAAACTTGTTTGGATTCATCAATATAAACAGCGAAATCAAGAAGAACAAATGTTTTCGTTGTTTAAATTTGCGCGGAAACACCATAAAAGAGCCGCCGCGTTTGGAATGTGATTTGCCATAAAATAATTTAGTCTCAAATTCGTCTTCAATAAATTTTTGCCATTCAGAGCCATGTTCATCGTCGCCATAGGTTGTTGTAAGCGGAATATAGTAAGTGCTTTTATATACATAGTTGTTGAAACCAGGATTCGCATAAATATTGACATCTTGATCTTTTGCCAGTACATTCCGGACCAGTCCAATACCAACGATCTTATTTGTGGTGTTGTTCATATCCAGAACGAAGAGCAACTTATCGGGCGTGTTAACTGGAAACGTTAGCATCGTGCTGTACAGCGCTCCATCCCAGCGAATATTTTGTTTGTGGCGCATGTTTTGGTAATATGTGTCGCTGGTAAACCGAGTTGTATAAATATCATAGACAAGTTCGATTTCGCAATCGGGATTTAAATGACATTCGTTAACATATTTCATAAATTGCCTTTCGAAATGACGACCAAATATACGTTCGTGTTCCTTTTGTATCTTGAGGCGCTGTTGTAAAAGTCGCAGTTTGTGTTCTTCTTGAAGTTTTTGTAGTTCATTTTCTTCGGGTCTTTCTACACGCTCCATCTGTCTTACTGCCAGGCACTTTATAGAGTGACATTTGTCTTTTGTTTTTATTTCAATTTTTTGAAATAAAAAAATTGATATAATAACTCGCCGCGCTTTATATCAGCATTAGCAAGAATATGAGCTCAAACAAAACCTACACGTCGCAAGAAATGAACAAACTAAGCAACAGCGATCTTTGGAAAAACTCTATTAAGAACGTCCCTCGTGTTTCAAAAAACGACACAACCAAATATACACTGTATTCTACTGGAGATGCGGATTTGAACGGTAGAAAATACGTATCTCTACCATCAAACAAGGTTCTTACCGATTATGAAAAGAGAAAATATAACATTTGGTAAGTATAATATGAATATTAAAATGAATATTAACAAGAATATAATATAAAAATAAATACAAATACTATATTATTAAAAACAAACATGAAAATTCCGACGACAAATCTATTTATTTTTTTTGCGGCATTCATTAGAACGTCATATGCGTACAACAATCGCGAATACATTGATAAACTTAATCAAATGAGTGAAAATGGTGTGAAATTTCAAGAAAACCAGTTTATCAACCACACACGCGAAGAATTTGATGAACTCTACAAAGGTCTCAATCAAGCATCTCAAGATTACAAGAGCAATTGTGCCGTCTTTACGATGAGTTCAAGTGATTATAATTCTCCTCCAGAAAGTTGGGATTGGCGCAAGCGTGGGGTCGTTACTACCGTGAAGAATCAAGGTAAATGCGGAAGTTGTTGGTCGTTCAGTGCGGCCGGCGCACTGGAAGGAGCGTGGGCAATCAGTACGAGTCTCTTGTACAATTTCAGCGAGCAACAGTTGATGGACTGTTCGCGTCGCTACGGCAATATGGCGTGTAATGGTGGTTTGATGGATAAGGCGTTTGAATACGCAATTGACGCTGGCATGTGCAAATTGGAAGATGTGCCTTACCACGCTGAAAGTGAAATTTGTACACAAACCGTGAAAGATTGTCAAAAGGTCGCTCATTTCAATCAATGTTTCAATATTCCGGCAAACAATGAGCGTCTACTCCGTGAAGCGGTGTATCGGTCTCCGGTCGCCGTTAGCATTGAAGCGGACACCAAAACATTCCAGTTTTACAAGGGTGGCATCTTGGATTCATCCAACTGCGGTACAACACTGGACCATGGCGTGTTGGCGGTGGGCTACGGCGAAGAAGATGGCAAGAAATATTGGATCGTAAAGAATTCGTGGGGCGAAGATTGGGGCGAATATGGTTATATTCGCATTGGACGAAGTGATAGCGAAGATTCTGAAGGTGTTTGTGGAATTGCGAAAGACGCCTCCTTTGTGATGGTCTAATACAAAAAATGACTTGATAACAATATTAATAACAATATAAAAATACACTTAATATAATATACAACGCACGGACATACACCATACAAAATGGCAAGAATTATTTACAACATTTCAACTACACTGCAACCATCAATGATGCCGACAACAACAATTACAAATAATGACCCCACTTCCAATCCACTGTTGACTGTTTGGGTCATTATTCAAATATTTCTTTTTTTGATTTCGTCATTCTGTATTATGTGTGCGATTGCATATATTTCGCGTGCCACACTTATCCGCGAAATGAGACGCTATCAAGGAATAAGTGTGACAAGCAATGAGATGTTGTTGAATGAAATTAAAAAATTGAAATAACTATAAAGTCGCAGCGTTATTATATATTATACCCACAAGACAGTAAACGATGGATACGAAGGAGAAAGGCTTTTATATTCATTTCGATACAAGCAAAGAGTTGAGCAAATTTGTAAAGAAGTCAAAATGGGAACATTCGTTCGGTCATAAATGTTGTTATGGTAAGGGAGTGCTTATGAAAAATGTAAAATCAATG
>Ga0228666_1000030_pt1 | contig 132487 bp, 126 predicted proteins | sample 80DmetaG_FD_182702 | JGI IMG/M metagenome (GOLD analysis project Ga0228666, IMG submission 182702) | Seawater microbial communities from Monterey Bay, California, United States - 80D | ecosystem: Environmental > Aquatic > Marine > Coastal | place: USA: California | collected 2016-10-11 | reverse complement strand
TAAATGACCACCAAATGACACATCTTTATCCACAAACATTTCATTATGAACTATCAGATTGTTTGAGATTTCCAAAGAAGATTCCATAGAAACATCGCTGACCACTTGTAAATGGCTACCGAATGACACATCTTTATCCACAAATAGATCTGTATGAACTATCAGATTGTTCGAGATTTCCAAAGAAGATTCCATGGAAACATCGCCAACTACTTGTAAATGGCTGCCGAATGACGCGTCTTTATCCACAATCATTTCATTATGAACAATCAGATTGTTTGAGATTTCCAAAGAAGATTCCATAGAAACATCGCCAACTACTTGTAAATGGCTGCCGAATGACGCGTCTTCGTCTACCAAAAGATTGGCATGGACAATCAGATTATTCGAAATCTCTAGTGAAGAATCCATGGACACATCACCACCGATGTATGTTTTTCCACCCGCCCCGATTGTAAAAACAACATCATTTCCATCAACAAAATGCGCAATATCGTGGGTTGCGGTCTCTATTTGTCTAACAGTCATCGCCACACTTGTACCGTCATTTGAAATATCTAACGAATCTGTTATTCTTACTTCTGTGCGAAGATCTGTTATAGTTGTATTACATACGTCTTCAATAATGATATTTCCACCATCCATAATTCTAAGATCACCATAAACAAACAGGTTTGTGTCATTATTCGATACATCTTCTGCGTTTGACGACTTTTCACCAAATATGGTATCACCAAGTATTTGTACTTGGTTATGAAACAACGTGCTCCCAGAAACTTCCATCACCAAATTATCGCACAAATCTGTTGTATTGTCCGTGTAACCAACCATCAAATTATTTTGAATGACACCATTTTTAGCGTTCATTTCATTTACCGTAAAATCGCCATTTTCCAACATATTTTCAATTGATTTGACTTTATATTTAAGTGCTGGTCCACCTTCAATTTGATAGAGTTTAATTAATGAACTCATACTATATATTAATTATATAGTAAAATATATTTAAAATTAATAATACAATAAAAATAAATGAAGTCTGAATCTGAAGAATTGATTTATAATCCATTTAACAATAAAAATAAAGAGCTTACATATGATTGTTTGCAATGTATCTTGAATAAATACAACGTCCACTATAATTTACAAAATTTTGATATTTTCAAAAGAGCATTTGTTCATAAATCATATGTAAGACCGACGAAGATGAATGAAGATATGACGCTGGCAATAAAACCTCCCAGTTGCGTTGATCTATGTTCGCAATCAAACGAACGTCTGGAATTTTTAGGAGATGGTATTTTGGAAAATGTGACAAAATTTTATTTATACAAACGATTTCCAGAACAAGACGAGGGATTCATGACCGAAAAAAAAATAGCGTTGGTGAAAAATGACCATATTGGGTATTTAGCTTACAAAATGGGACTTCATGATTACTATCTGATGTCTAAAAATGCCGAAGAAAAAAAGACAAGGTTCAATTACAAAAAATTAGGATGCCTTTTCGAATCGTTTTTAGGTGCGCTTTTTTTAGACGCAAATAACATGATTTTGTCTGATAATAACGGTTACTTAAATAATTATTTAAATTGTGGTGTAGGTTTCCAAGTTTGTCAAATATTTATTGAATCAATATTTGAGCAGTTGGTAGACTGGAATGACTTGTTAGAGAATGACAACAACTATAAGAATATTTTCCAGGTTATGATACAGAAAGAGTTCAAAACCACACCCGAATATTATGTATTGAATATAGACGAAGACCAAAAATATACGATGGGCGTTTATTTATGTTTGGGAAATGTAAATATTCATAATGTTAATATTGAAGAAGCAGTAGATTTTAAGAAATTTGAAACATTTCAAAATATAAAAACTCAGAATTGTAACCTCATTTTTTTCAGTAAGGCATCACACAAGATTAAGAAGAAGGCCGAACAAGTCGCTTGTCAAAAAGCAATTGAATTGATACAAGCATATGAATAATATTTATATATATTATTAAAATAGATGGAGTTCTTAAAACAGGTCAAAAAACCATCAACGAAGAAAACCCATTTATTGAATATCAAAATTGAAATAAAAAAGAAATTTACAGAAAATAATAATGATAAACTCCTTCAGTTTTTGACATTACTTCAAAAAAACATTAATTTGCGAAATTTTAAATACTTGGGTTATGCCAAAAAAAGTGAGCAAACTGTTATCTTAACTCAAATGGGTGATTCGGAAATAAAGGCGATTAAGCAAAAACAAAAAATGAGCATCTCAACTACAATTCAAGACGAGAAAAAGAAAAAAGATGTATCAGATTTGGTAATATCTAAGAAAACGCGCGAAATCAAACCAAAAACTATTGTGCAAAATGTAGATGACTTGACAAATAACAATCATGAAAGTATATTTGAGTTTTCAAATAATTACAAACAATATGTTGAAGATGAAACAATATTCAAAGTGCCAATACCACAATCGTATGTTTTGAATAATAAAATGTCATTTGTCAGCGAAATTCGCGATAAATTGACTGAATATTTGAATATTTCGGGAAAATTGCTTGGCGAAGAAGGTTCGTGCGATGATACCACCAATGCGACTGGTTTTGATCCACTGATACACCAAGAGCTTGTGAAACAATATTTAAATTCTTATAGTCCATATAGAGGGTTGGTATTGTATCATGGATTGGGTTCGGGTAAAACATGCACGTCTATAGGTGTCATCGAGGCAATGAAAACAACAAAACGAAAAATATTTATTTTGACTCCCGCTTCTCTAAGAAAGAATTATATTTCTCAATTAAAGTTTTGTGGTAGCACATTTTTCCAAGAAGATGATGAATGGGAATATGTGAAATATCCAACTGACGGGACTAGAAGCGAGTTTATAAAACGAGTTCACAGACTGACAAAATTGCCAATCAAAAAATATCTGGATAAGAAAAATGGCGTTTACTTGCAGAGAAAAACACCAAAAAGCGACAATGATTTTGTGAAAATAGATAAGAAAGTATTGAGTGAACAGATAAATGAAATGATTAAAGCGCGATTTCACTTCATTAGTTACAACGGTATCACCATGGACGCATGGAAGACCAAATACAATACTGATGAAAACTACAATCCGTTTGATAACAGCGTTATTATCGTAGACGAAGCTCATAATTTTGTCTCCCGAATAGTAAATAAACTGAATGTAAAAGGAACTTCAGTGTCGGTTGAAATTTACAAGAAAATCATTACAGCCGACAATTGCAATGTTGTTATGTTAACCGGAACTCCACTTATTAATTATCCGAATGAATTAGGGGTTCTCTTTAATTTAGTGAGCGGTTGTAATCACATTATTCAGATGAGATGCGTTCATGATAACAAGAAAATGATGGACATTAAAGAATTCAAAAAGGCTCTGAGCAAATTAGAAAACATTGATTATATTACATATTTGGATAATACAAACACTTTAAAAGTAATGAAAAACCCTTACGGATTTGTGAATGAACCATCCGGTAAATTAAAATATGCGCCAGAAGAAAAGACAAACATAAAAGACTTCAAAGATCAAGTATTAGAACTACTTCAACAAGCCGGATATGAAATTCTTGGATTGGATGATCCAAGAAATGAAATGATAATAGGACAAAAAAAATTTCCGGATACAAAAGAATCTTTTGATAACATATTCATTGATAAAGATGGAAATGGACTAAAAAACAAACAATATTTTCAAACTAAAATCGCCGGATTAGTTTCCTATGTGGGAGACAAAAAAGAGTTGATGCCTACAATAGTTCCATCGGGAAATGAGGATGATATATTTATTGAATATGTTGAAATGACCGAAAATGTAATGAAACACTATGATATTGCTCGGGCAATTGAACGGGCTCTTGACACTAAAATGAAAAAAGAAAAGAAAAAAAATGACGACAAAGACGGACAATCTGGTTCGTACAAAATATTTTCAAGAGCTGCCTGCAATTTTGTATTTCCATCAAAGATTGATCGCTTTTCTTCGGGGGGCGAACAAACCAAAGATGAACTATCAGATATAGAAGAAAAACTAAATCGTCCAGTTATGAATATTAATAAAATAGAAGACTTGGAAGAAGACCAATTAGAGATTCTAACAGCTCAAGAGATGTTGACAATGAATGATGGTAAATATGACACACAAGACATAGAAAATTATGGTGTGAAAGTCAACAAAAAAAAACGCGCCGAATTTGCCAAAAAGGTGGAGTTTCTTTTGGGCGAACTAACCAACAATGCATACAAATATTTTGATAGCGACATTGAAAAGGTCATTAAAACCAAATCAATGAAGATAGAAGTTGACCCTGAATATGAAGCCGACCGAGAAAGTGACCTAACATTATACAGTCCGAAATTCTACAAGATGTTGAAAAATATTTTGAATACAGAAAATAACGGCTTACAATTGATGTATAGTAATTTCAGAACACTAGAAGGTATTGGCATTTTCAAAATATTACTGGAATATTATGGGTACAGCGAGTTCAAAATTACCAAAAACACAGATGAAATGGGTAATATTGAATACAAGATGGATATTGGCAACGCATTTTACTACAATAGTAGTTTTGAGTCTGGTCCAGAAGAAGAAACCCCAGATGATCGGTTCACAACTCTGAAGGGGCGTAAATTTTATGCGCTTTACACCGGAAAGGAGGGTGAAGAGGAAAAGGAAATTATCAGAAATATTTATAACGGAAATTTCAAAAAGATACCTGCGAACATTCGAAAAGATATAAGAAAATACTTTTTTAATAATGTTGCCGATGATATGACAAATATGTATGGAGAAGTGATACATTTATTGATGATTTCCTCTTCTGGCGCAGAAGGGATAGACCTAAAAAATGTTCGTTACGTTCACATAACCGAACCATATTGGCACCCTGTGCGCATTGATCAGGTTATTGGTCGCGCCAAGCGCATTTGTAGTCATAAAGACTTGCCGGAGGAGTTGCAAAATGTAACTGTGTTTATGTATCTACTTTCATATAATAAACAACTTTTGAAAGAAAAAGAAACATTATATACTCAACTTATCAATGTGGATACTGACGAAGATGGTAGCGTTATCACGACGGATGAAAAATTATTGAGAATAATGAAACGCAAGAAGAAGCTGATGCAGCACTTTTTAAGAGCCATGAAAGAAGCGTCCATTGATTGTATTTTCAATCACGAAGAAAAAGAGAAATGTTTGTCATTTCCTCTTCCTAAGTCCGGCATTAATCCTCACAAAACTTTAAAAACAAATTTGGACTACAAAGACGACCCATATGAAAATGTCAAGGTTCGTAAAACAAAAACTAATGTGAATGCGGACAATGAAAGGGGTGAGTATATTGACAAAAAAGAAAAACCAGTAGTTTTAAAGAAAATATATGTGACGGTTGATGGAAAGGGAGGGTTGAAAAAGAATGTTGGTGTCGACTTTACACAAACGCCTCCAGTCGCTTTTGATTTGAAAGACAAAACGCGCTTGGGATTACTTGAAAAAATGAAAAATGACAATTACCTTTTGAAACTAGATGATTAGTTGCTTTATTTAATACCTAATATATAATTTTAAATCTATTTAAGAGTTATAAAGAATTAAAATTATATGAGTAAATCATCATACTTCCGGTTTTCACCAAAATTTAGCAACTCGTCGATCTCGGTCCATCCGGATACGAGGGTTGAAGATGACAAACGCATCCGTTCTGACTCACTTGAAGAAAAAACACTTCAAAATACTAATATTCTGAACTTCAGTGGTCGCATGTATAATGCGAAAATTGTAGATGTAGATGAATCAAATATCATTCAAATTATTTTCAAATACAATAATCAATACAACTTATGGAAATGTATTATATGACATTAAATTGACAAATATATATTTAAAATCATTTATAAATACTATACAAATTGTGAAATGTTTCATATTTGACAAGAACAATTTTTTGTTGATTGATATTGTTGACAAGGAGAGACTATCTTCCGCAGTTACTTTTATTCGCGAAAAAACAAATGAACTGCAAAATGTAAATAGAAAAAATACCCGCTTTGTTTGTCAAAAAATATGTGAAAAAACCACAAACTGTATGTCTGAAGTGGCGACTAGTGATATTATAGATTATGATGAATACATCAGAATAATACATGGCTCAGGAGATTCATCGTGAGCTTGGCGATTATTCTTCAGTTGTGGAGCATTTTCCCCATGTTTCGCCACATTTGTATCCAATGCAATGAGGATATTCCGACGGGCAGTTATACTTTGTATCTTGTAAGACACCGTCTTGTCCGCAGCACAGCGGATCTCCCGGTTTGGCGCCATTGTCAGCAAGACATTTCATTTTGGACTTTTTAGATTTTTTTTTATCTTCATCTGGGCAGTCTCCGTATAGGTGACAAGCAGAAAAGGAAGCATATATATTATCCTCTTCATTGTATAAATATACGTATCCATTTGTTGATATATCCCATGGTAAAAAATTGTCAGGATTCTTATCACTCAATATTAAATTTGTCCTTTTATTATATTCTTTACTAGGGAGGGAAATGCCTGTATCTTTTATTACATTTCTACCATCACATTTCACACGAGGATCTTGGGTTTGAGGACAAACAAAACGGCCTTGTTCATCTTCTTTTTTCTCAGGACATTCGCAGTTTGCATCGTAAATTTGATGTTTTTTACCGTTTTTATCCGTATACTTTCCGCGTTTAACAAGTTCATAGTCTTCATTCATACATTTAATATCTCCGCCAAGACAATAACCAAAATAAATTTTTCCATTCGTTGGACTTTTGAATTTCGCGGCATCCATTTTTACATTTTTGCCTGACATATCATAATCTTCCATACCTTCATGAAGACCAAATATTTTATTTAACAAAACAGCAGCAATGGGGATTACGATAAATGCTGATACAATAATAACAAGCAATATCCTAGCATTTGCCTTAAACTTATTCATTTTATATAGTATAATAAATTATTTTAATTTTTTCAATATTAGTATTTGAGAAGTCAAAATTTTATTAATAGCATCGTTTTGAGAGTTAACTTGTTGCCTCAATTTTGAAATTTCAGAAGATAAAATTTCATTTCCTTTGATTAATAATTCTAATGACGATTCTTCAAGAACAGATGATTTAATTTGTTCCGCAAATTGTTGACTATTATTTTCATTTTCTGTAAATTTATTTCCAGAAACTACAGAGTTGGTTTCATCAGACGGTGTTGGTATGTGTAACTCACGATCTTTCAACTGTTCTTGAATTAATGCTTCTAAGTTTTCCGCTTCAAGTGGACCATCTTGTGCATTATCGCTGAAATCAAGATCTTCCGGCTTCTTGTTATCCAAAAGTGAACTAAATTCTGTTTGTTTCTTCTGAAAGTCATTATTGAATTGCTGTTTTTTCATATTTGAAATATCTTCTCGCGTTTCAACGGTTTGTTTACTATTTTCTATGTCTTTTTTGATGTTTGTAATAATTACTTTTCGTATATTGTTATCTCCATTGGTCTGTAAAATATGAGTTTTAAAGTTTTCAATATTTGTTTCAAAAATAGATTTAACCTTTTCGAAATCAGAACTATCTAGGTTTGTAAATATATTTTCTTGAGCACACAAGTCCCACATACTTTTTTTGAACGAGGTCATAAAATTATCATATGCGTCTTTGTTCATTATACTTTATTAAAATAAATAGTTCTAAATTGTTTAACTAAATTATCGCGTATAGTCTTCTTTTTAAAATAGTTGACATTGTGTTTTTTCGTCAATAATGAAATAATGAAATATAAACAGTACATTCCACATTCGGTGTTTTGAATTTGGTGTTGTTTTCCGTCGTTATTATCCACATTTAATTTCATATTCATTTGTATTGCCTGATTTTTAATTTTTTCACAAAGAGCCCTAATTTCTTTGGGTGGACCATTTCCTGCTGAATCAAAATAAAAGAGTTTTTCAGACGGAATATCTAAAAACATAGATACCCAGTGCGATCCATCTTGATAATGCTTGTCAGTATTGAATACCATACCGATTCTCTTGATTTTATTTGCGACATGGGCTTTTAAATTAAAATTGCATAGTTCGGGCCACACACATACATCATTGTTGTTCGTATCCACTATGTTTGCACTGTCAAAATCAATTGGCGATGGACCTAAAAAGAGAAAATCGTCATATTTTTCTTCATATTGTTTGAGAACATCCGATATTTCAACGCTGGATAACCACTCAGTTGAATTTGATTTCCAAGATTCTGGCATTTTTGGAACAAATAGTTCATTTTTGAGCCTATTTTTTGTTTTCATATTAGGAACCACGCTATCAATCCAACACATTTCATGATTACAACCATCAGACATACTGTTTTTAATTTCAGTCCACATATTCTCTTTTTTTCTTGTTTTGATTTTGCGGTCCGGATGTCGTTTGTTCCAAAATTGTTTTAACATTAGTAACGTATTCAAATCTAGGCAACTAGATTTTTTAAAACTTTTATTCTTCGGATGGCATTTTAAAGATGTAAAATTTTTCTTACTTTTGTTCTTTTTCATTTGTTTAGAGAAAACGTTTTCCATAGATTAATATATCTCAACATTAAAAAAAGTTACAAGTTTTTCACGTTGTGCCTTGTATGATTGAAAAATGTATTTGGTGCTAGATTACATTTCTGGTTATTTGTCCCTTTAACTTTGTGTGGTAGAACGTACATATTTGGTAAACGGTTGTCGTTGTATTTTTTTTCCAAGAAGAGGTCGGAATTTGTTTTGGGTGTGTAATTTGGTCCATCAGCTTTCGTAAGATGACGGTCCTGATTTTTCAGCATAGAATCAGTGTCAATATTATCTAAAAAATGACTGATTGGCGCTCTTGAGTTTCCTGGATAAAATATTTCACGATTATCGTATCTATCGTAAGACAAAAGTTGTTCAGAGTCTTCTGAAATATAATCATTCGCTACTGGAAAATTTACTAGCGAATACTTTGTCGAAAGTGGACGTGGATCAAAATTTGGTTGGAGTCTGTTAGACGGGAAATGTCGGCTGTTGATCTTGAGATTCAATTCATTGTCGTAATCGTAATTACACAAGTGTCTTTTAGTCATTTATAATATACTAAAATAAATTAAATACAAGCAAAATACTATTAACAAGAAACGCAAATGTGTGGAATTCTCGGACTTCTTTTGAAGGAATCTTATAATATAGAAAATGATACAAAAGACAAATATAAAATTGGCGAGCACTTCAAGTTTGGTAAAAAACGAGGCCCAGAATATTCAACTATTAAAAATATAACTCCACAGATTATTTGGGGTTTTCATCGCCTTTGTATCAATGGGTTAGACGAAGTATCAAATCAACCGATAAAAACGGAATCTTGTATCATGATGTGCAATGGAGAAATTTATAATTATAAAAAGTTAATCCAACAGTTTAAATTGAATGTGAAGACAAATAGTGACTGCGAAGTGATAGCTGGACTATATAAAATCATGGGTCCAACCTTTGTCAATTTGCTTGATGGTGTGTTTTCTTTTGTTATTTACGATTCTTCTCAAAATAAGGTGATAATAGGGCGCGATCCGTATGGAGTCCGACCGTTGTATATTTGTCACTACGAGAACGGAAATATCGGATTTGCGTCTGATTTGATGCCGCTTTTGTTTGATAAGAATATTTCACATATACGCCAATATGAACCTGGAACGTATTGTGTTTATGAACAAAAACTAGGTAAATACACGCGAACCCTTCAAGAACGGTATTTTTTCAATATTTCGTACATGAATGAATATCAAAAGCCAGTTGAATATTACATGTTTCAAATTGTACAAAAATTAAAGGAGGCTGTGAGGAAACGCGTCGACAATTGCGAACGAGAGGTTGCTTCTCTACTATCCGGCGGTCTTGATAGTAGTATTATTTCAGCGCTCGTGTGTCAAGAGTATTATAAAAAAACGGGGGTAAAATTGGAAACATATAGCATTGGTCTAGAGGGGGGCGTTGATTTGAAATATTCAAAAATGGTCGGAGAGCACATTCAAAGTAATCACACGACCATTTTGGCATCTGAAGAAGATTTCATAGCATCAATTGAAAATGTTATTTGCGATATAGAAAGTTATGATACGACTACGGTTCGTGCTAGTGTAGGAAATTGGAACGTGGCGAAATATATTAAAGAACATAGTAATGCGAAGGTCATATTTAATGGAGATGGCGCAGATGAACTTATGGGCGGTTATATGTATTTTCATTGTGCGCCCGATGACAATGAGTTTCATAACGAAACACTGCGGCTGCTTTCAAATATTAGCATGTTTGATGTATTGCGTTCAGATAAATCTATTTCAAGTCATGGATTAGAACCTAGAACCCCATTTTTAGATAAAGAATTTACAAAGTTTTATATTAGCATCCCAATTGAATATCGGAATCACAATCATTTTGGTAATTGTGAAAAATATTTGATTCGCAAATCATTTGAAATTTACTGTCCGGGGCTACTTCCAAAAGAGGTTTTGTGGAGAAAAAAAGAAGCTTTCAGTGATGGAGTTAGTAGTAAGAAAAGGGCGTGGTATCAAATTGTTCAAGATAGTGAAAATGTCACAAATATAACAATGAGTAACTACTATCATCATAATAAGCCGGAAAGCTGTGAACAAGAATATTACAGAGTAATATTCAGCAAATATTATAATAAATGTGATAATTTGATACCTTATTTTTGGATGCCAAAATTTATCAAGGGTGTTGCTGATGCTAGCGCAAGAACATTAGATGTCTACAAAAGCAAAAAGTGATTTTATGAAACTTCTAACATTTTGTAAGAAAACAAAAATTGTTCAATAAATTAAAAATGTAAAGGGAGTTTAGTGTGTGTATTTTAAAGGGAATATTTCTCATAACCTTTTTGTTTTTGTAAATATTTTTCAAGTATTTATACATGATTTTCTTATTTAGTTTGCTGTAGATTTCATAATCCATATTTCGCGCTATTTCTTCGGGCGTATAATAAAATTTGTAGTTATCGCATTCAATAAAAAAAACTGTAATATTTGACACACGTTGTTCTTCGTAATTGTAATTCATATTGTCTATGAAACATAAACGCAAATCCTCGTCATTATAAGACATATTTTTCATTTTTAACAGCGGTTCTAGTTGTTTTGTTTTTGTTTCTGAAAATACAATATCATCAAACATATACATTTCTTTTTCATTGTATGCTTGTTGTAAAATATACTCTTCAATGAAAACCAAAACCATTTTTACAAAACGTTCGTTTTTATTTCTTGTGTACAAAATAAGAGCGTGAATAATATTTTTCACTTTTAGTTCATATATAAATTTGAGTATTTCAAATATCTTAGGACGAAATGAATTACTATATATTCTCAATAAGGTGTTTATGTCGTCTTGAGTCATTTTACGAGAATATGTTTTTTCTATAATATTAATCAGGTAAACGACCTGTGAAAAATACCCTATGGTATTATCAAAATCTATTATGATTAATTTTTTCATAATAAATTTTTATATTTATATATTAAAGACAATTTAACCATGTCTAAAATTTTGACTATAAATGAGAATAAAGAATTCTTGAAATACCACAATCAAAATATTCCGAAAACTATACACAAAATTAAAAAAAAAGCGCTGAAGTTGATGCTTAAATCATTGTGTAAAACAAATTGTGATATAAACGACAACTACAAACATTTTTTATCTATACTGCATAGGAAAAAGATGATATCTCCCAACAATAAGTGTATCCACGGTAATACATCAAAAATGTATATAAAACATAAAAAATGTTTTCTTACAAAACAAACTAGAAATGTTGTCTTTCACTATCACTTCTGAATATAATCTACAATTTTGATCAAGAGTTCTTCCTGATAATTGATTCGTTGAAAGACAATTGATTTGTTTAAACTCAGTGTAAAAAGGCGATTACGATTATTTTTGCATATCAAGTTTATATCATCTATTCCGGGCTGTACATCAATTAAAATGCCTCCATTTGTCAGTTTCAGTTTTTCAATATTCTTCAGATTGAACCACCGTATATACGAACCAATTTTTATTTCGTCCATTTCGTCCACATATCTGTATTTACTTAGAACTTTGTGATATTTTAATAGTTCTTCTCTCGATAAATACAATTTTTGAAGGATATTATTTTTCATTTCTTTAATTTTACTACTATTCAAATGTAGTAGATTTTTGTTGTCTAGTTCTTGAACAATCTCTTCCATTGTATGATCGATGTTTTCATTTGTCTTTTTATTACTATCTTCATTCATATATAACTATAGAGGTTAGTTATATATAAACCATTTTTCAAATATTTAAAAATTCGCTGGGAGGGGTTCAAATCCTTCAAATCCGTTTCCTTGTAAGCCACCAGACGTTGAACTTGATATTCCCGACAATTCTTCAATCGAGGTTGTTTGCATTTGTGGTTGTGTGTTATGAGATTGATTCGCACTATTTACATGTTTATTACTTTTCTCTTTGACTTCGTCCTCTTTTTCTTCTTCGTCAAATGGTTCTTTAATTAAACCAATCATTGACAACAAACGATCAAATAAAACGTTCAATTTCTCGCTAATCTTTGTATCTAAAGTAAACATTAAAAATAAAAGGGGTAGCATTCCAGAAAGTAGACTAAAGTTCTCGTATTTCACCTCTGAATATGTGGGGAAATATAAAACAAACTTGTGTATTAAAAAGAAGGAGACCAATATAACAATCAATTGAACGATCACTTCGAACACGAGTTCGCTTGTTGGTTTGAGAGGGTTGTTAATAGGCATGTAAATTTTCATCATTTTCAACACTGCGAGTAGTGGAATCACCAAAATACCACAATATTGAACAATGTTCATCATTTGCGCCTTTTCACTTGAAGAAAATGATGTAATGTAGTCTATGAAAGATTTACTACTATCACCACCACCGATTTGTTCATTCAAACTCGTTCCAAACTCATCGTTTTCGTCGGTCTCACTGTATTCGGTCATAATTAATATAAGCAGAGAATAAAAATATATTTAAAAACAGTTTTCTAGTAATCATTAGAAGACAATGTTGAAAAATATAATACAAAAACAAAATATCCATCCTGAAGAACAATACTTAAGTTTGATAAACGAACTATTACAAGAGGAAAACATTGAAACTGGTAGAAATGGAAACACGTATTGTAATATTGGAAGTGCGATGTATTTCTCACTTGAAAATAATACTATCCCTATACTAACCACTAAAAAGGTTGCTGTGAAAACGTGTCTTAAAGAGTTGTTGTGGTTCGTTCGCGGAGATACAAATAATGAATCTCTGAAAGAGCAAGGTGTTAATATATGGAACGCAAACGCAAGTAAAGAATTCTTGGAATCGCGTGGTCTTAATTATAGCGAAGGAGATTTAGGACCTGTTTATGGACATCAGTGGAGATTTTTCAATGCAGACTACACAGATTGCCATGAAAACTACAGTGGACAAGGAGTAGACCAGTTGCAGAGTGTCATTGACGACCTAAAAGACCCGGTGAAAAGATATTCGCGCAGGCATGTTGTTAGCGCGTGGAATCCTTGTCAAATAGACAAAATGGCTCTTCCACCTTGTCATGTTATGTTTCAATTTCATGTTACCAGAACAAATAAGTTATCGTGTACACTTTATCAGAGAAGTGGTGATGTTGGGTTAGGGGTGCCGTTCAATATTTTGTCTTATTCCGCACTCACGTGCTTAGTTGCCAAACATTGTGATTTGGAACCATATGAATTCATTTATTATTTGGGAAATACACACATTTATGAAGAACATGCCGACAGTTTAAAAGAACAAATAAAACGAAAACCATTTGAATTTCCTAAACTAAAAATTAAAAGTTCTCGTTCAAACATTAGTGATTATGAACTTGACGATTTTGTCATAACAGATTATAAATATCATGAAAAGATCAACATGAAAATGAATGCTTGATGAAAACAGATATTCTAAAAAATATAATTTAAACAAAGATTTGTAATGAATAAATATTATGTCTGGAGCACGTGCTTTAGCTTCAGCGAGGCGCAGGCGAGCCGAACCTCAGCCGAATCAATCTGTTCCCATAAACTCATCTTCTAGAGCATCTAACAATATGGCTTCGATACGAGAAGAAACGCCCCTTCAAGAAAAGTCTAAAATGAGTCCGGCGATGATGTTACTTTCCCACAATAAAATAATAGAAAACTTACAAACTGTTGTTGAAAGTTTGAATTCTAAAATTGAACAACAAGAAGAAGATATGAAAAAATTAATTGAAAATAAAATGAATGATTCAAAAGCAGATGACACTAATTTGGAATACTACAAACAAAAAATAGATACAATTGACAGTAATTTAGAAGAAATAAAAAAACATATCTTAAAGGTACAAACATTTTCTATGGAAACTAATCTACAGGTAGTAGAAGTGAAAAAGAAGCTCAATAAATATGAAAAAAATGAGCAAAATAATGAAGCCAAGCAGCGTGAACAAATTATTGAACATATCAACAAGGTTTCTACGATTTTGACTAAAATCAATAATGAGGTTGAGCAAGGTAAAGAAGCACAGAATATACAAAATAATACACTTATAGATATATTAGAAGGTATAAACAATAATGTTACTGGTGAAAATGTAATTGAAATCTCTGAGGAGCAAGAAGAACACGTTGAGGAACAAGAAGAACCCGTTGAGGAACAAGAAGAACCCGTCGAGGACCAAGAAGAACCCGTCGAGGAGCAAGAAGAACCTGTTGAGGAGCAAGAAGAACCCGTTGAGGAACAAGAAGAACCTGTTGAGGAGCAAGAAGAACACGTTGAGGAGCAAGAAGAACACGTTGAGGAGCAAGAAGAACCATTTGAGGAGCAAGAATTAAACGAAGAAGGGGAGGAATCTACAAAACTTAACTTTTAATTTTGATACAACTTAACTTTAATTGAAATAAAATTGATTTAAAATTCGTCCGAGTATAACAACAATATAAATCAACTACCATGTTGTTTACTCTAGAGAAAAACAGAAAAGTTGTAACTCTTATTGAATTGTTCAAGGTTGTTAAAAGTTTGAACAATTATTGTAAAATGTACTGCAAAGAAGATGAATTGTTTATTCAAATTATGGATGATTCTCATGTTAGTTTGCTTGAAATAAAGATTAAAAAAGAATGGTTTTCGTCATATGAAAGTGAAAATGAGGTAGTTTCATTTAATTCTAAAATACTCACAACTATTATGGGTTTGCATACACTAGACAGCGTTGTTACATTTGAAACATCACACGAACATTTGTATGTAATGTTCAAACAAAAAGACAAAACTGAAAAGTCGTTCCAAGTCAACCTTATTGATTTGGATAGCGATTTAATGGGGTCTCAAGAGATTGAACCCAGCTTAGAATTTACGATTCATACTAAAAAACTAGACCAGTATTTTAATGAACTACAAGCATTTGGTGATACACTGGAACTCGTCCATTTTAATGATGCGATCTATATGCGGTCGCGAGGAGATGAAGGAAAATATACGCTAAAAATAACCGATGATTTATTGGACGAACTTATCGTGGAAGAAGAACTTCGTATGGTGTGTAAGGTTCCATTGAAGTATACGTCCCTCGTTACAAAACTGTATTCCGTATTTAAAAAAATAAACGTGAATGTCAGCGAAGATTCGCCATTTACTCTAAAAATATTTCCCAATGAAGAAGATGAGAAAGATTTACTTGAAGTAAAATTCTTTATTGCGCCCAAAGTGGACGATGAAGACGAGTTTGACTATTCAGAGTTCGAAGAGAAAGAAGAAACCCCAAAAAATGTAGAAGAAGAGTTGAAGAATTATGAGAATGAGATTGTTGAAACTTAAATACATTAAAACATGGATAGTTAAATAATTTGCTACATTAATTATGATACTTGAACTGTTATTTATATTTTTTATTTTCACAATATATTTCTTCTTTTACGTTGAATATAAGGTAAATAAAAATAATAATATTTATGAATATGACAAGGAACTAACGCGCCAGAATATTAATAATGAAATTTTATTGAAAATGCCGTTTTATTTTGATGGTAGTCATTTGAATTCTTCGTTGAATGTTAGCGACTATAAAATCATTAAAAATGATAAGAAATACCAATACAAACAGTATAACATGATTGAAAATGAAATATTGTTGCTGAAACCATATATCAAAACATATTTAAAAGACAACTTATACTCTATCAAAACTGGCGGGAAAATTGGAATTCATACAAACCAAGAAAGTGTAAATTATTATTTCGCGAGAGATGGAAACGCCCAGTTATTTTTGATTCACCCTCGGTTCAAAGATAATTTTGAAACTAATCAATTAGACCGCAAGGAATTACAAGACCATATTGAAAAAAATGAACATTTTCATAGATTAGACTTCAAGAAAGGAACTATTGTATACGTTCCAAACAATTGGATAGTTTACATAAAAAACATAGAAAAGAAAAATTGTTGCATTGAGAAAATTTCATATTCGTCATTAATTAATAAGTTTATGTTTTATTTCAAAAAAAAGGTTTAATAACAATAGAAAAAATATAATAAATGTATAGCAAAAATGTATTATTTTTAAAAAACTTTCGGGAAGATGTTGAAAGTGTAGTAAAAAAAAATTTTATAAATGAGCGCACTCCTTTTTATTTTGTAAGCACTATTTTTTTGTTTTCATCTATTGTTCTGAGTTTTATGTCTGCTTTGTACAGCAAAGAGAATTTTTCAGATTTTTTCCCAAATGAAGGAAAATATTACGATAAAGTTATGCACGATCATACAGTTGTAGACAAAATATGTTGGTATTTTTCTCAGATCACCCATCACACCATCATATTGTTATTTTTTTATTTCTTCATGGCTCTCGTAAACAAAAAATCAGAAGCGTATTTCAAAATGGTAGCGCCATTGGCAATGACAATTAGTGCGCTTTATTTCTATTTTTTATTTCCAAAACAGCGCCTTAGTTTACATCAATTACCATATTACAATTTTTTTTCTCATTTTATGATAATCTTCTTAGTGTTTGGTGAGTTGATATATATAAACAATTATTCATTTGAAGAAACTACACATTGTTTTATTTTCTTGTTGACTTGTCTATGTGCGATTTTTATAAATTTCTCCTTAAGAGGTGTTTGGTCTTATAATATGGTGAAGTTGGACCGTTTGAGTGGTTGGACGCTTGTATCAAAAACAACAATCGTGATGTATTTTTTTAGTTTTGTCTTTTTTTTATCTAAATCGCTGTTCAAAAATGACGACAATCTATATAAAATGTTCATGAAAACGTTGATGAAGAGCAAAATGTTTTTTACCGGACTATTTGGACTGATACTTTTCAATATATTTCTTTACATTGACAAGAAGACAACCAAGAAAATGAATATAAACGCTTCTACACAAGAGAGAGTATAATTGTATTAGTCAATGATGTTTTCTACTTTCAAAGTGATTGGTGTGTTTCTGACAACATTCGCGGTTCAAAGTACCACCGGATTCAAATTGCCGACGATGACCTCGTTGAAGCCGAAAACAACTACGTTCACATTCAACGGAGATATTAAACCACTTGGATTTTTTGATCCTTTGCAAATTACACAAAACGCAGATGAATCAACACTCAAGTATCTAAGAGAAGCCGAACTCCACCACGGGAGGATTGCTATGATTGCGAGTGTTATGCTACCATCTATCGATTATTTAACTGAAGACCCACAAGATTTGGCAATCAATTATTTCAGTAAAAATCACGGAGAATTTAACATGTTGGGTCTTGGTTATATCTCATTTTTTGAACTAGCGCGTCTACTAGTTCTATATAAAAATCCATCTGAACGACAATTTGAACTAAAGGACAATGTTCAACCTGGGTCGTTGAATACGTATGTCCCGTTTGACGAAAATATGTCTAATATTGAGATTTCAAATGGTCGTCTTGCGATGATCGGTGCTCTTGGATATATTGCTCAAGAACTAATCACGCAACAAAAAATTATTAGTTAATAAAAATTTAATATTTTAAGATGAATAAAATTGATTACCCTATTATATACATTTCTATTGATAATATCATGTCAGTAGTAATGTATAATATTCCAAACAATATTCGCGCGACTATAATAATAAATTCTATCATTCTGACAAGAAATAAAAATGGATGGAATGAAATCCATTTTCAGTTAAAGAAATCAAAAACTTTTCTCAAACAGACCAGTCATGTGTTTGAGAAATCGCTTAAATATGAGAACGCAATAAGAGTCCCTTGTATTTGTTTATATGATGTCTTTTCGTTAGATGATAATGGAAATTATTTAGACGACACATGTGATGAAATAATATATTGGTAAATAATCTAATGTATTTATAATCTAATGAAATGTTTTGTTTTAAAGACAATCATTTTGGGTGACTGTGGTGTCGGCAAAACAACAATGTTATATAAGTATTACAATGGAAATTTCAATAGCGATAACCAAAGCACGGTTGGTGTAAATTTTGTATCTAAATATGTTAAAAATCTAAATTGTGAGTTTTCTGATTCAATCAAAATACAAATATGGGACACTGCCGGACAAGAGAGATTCCGTTCTATTATTCGTTCGTACTATCGCAATATTTGTGGATGTATCATTGCTTATGATATTACAAATAAAAATACTTTTAACAATTCATTATACTGGATGGATGAAGTAAGAAAAAATAATAAAGATGTAGTTTTGATTCTTGTCGGAACAAAAAACGATTTAGAAGATAAAAGAGAAATTGATTATGAAGATGGAGTAAAACTGTCAAATCATTACAATATTCCATTTTTTGAAATAAGTTCAAAGGAATGTGTCGATAGTGTTTTTGATAAAATGGTGGAAATGGTCATTAATAAAATAGAACAAAACGCCGAGAACCAAGAAATAACCCAATTTAGAGGAGTGTTATTAATTGACGATAATAACAATGGTACTGATTACGGACCAACGTTTTTGAGGAGGGCAACATCATTTACTTCTAACACTTTGTGTTGTAATAATTAACATCAATCATATAAACATTCAGTGCTATATATTGTTATATGTATAAGTTTATTAGCAAAGACAATAACTACCAAGATTATGAAATTGTCGAAACGCAGACATTTCAAATTGTGCCATTATTTGAAAATAATTCAATTGTAGAAACATCAAAATTATTTTCAAATGATACATTTGATTATAAAGATGGAAAAATCAATATTGTTCATTCGCACGTTCGTTCGTGTAAAAATGTTCCGGGAGTCATTTCACTAAATATTAGCTTTGGAAAACACAAAGACAAATTGTTGTATTTATGCAAACCAGATGACAAGCGAATACCATTTTTTTTGATACCATATAAAATACCTTACAGTTTTGATAAATCTGTAAAAAAGATTTATATTACATTCAAATATGAGTCCTGGGAAGAAAACATGCCGCGGGGTTCTATGTTACAAAACTTTGGTAATATTGAAGATGTCGGAAATTATTATGAATATATATTGTATTGTAAATCGCTTAATGTTTCTATACAACCCTTCACAAAAACTGCGCGAAAGATGTTAAAAGACAAATCCGCAGAACAAATCATTCAAAATATTCAAATCAAATATAATATTGAAGAAGTAACCAAAAAAGATGAATTTATATTTACACTTGACTCAAATGTATCAAATGATCATGATGACGCAATGTCTTATAATTTTCAAGAACACAAAATCACCGTTTACATTTCCAATGTTTCGTTGGTGATGGAATATTTGGATTTGTGGGACTCATTTACCGAACGTGTTTCAACAATTTATTTGCCGGATAAAAAACGACCCATGATTCCAACAATTTTGACAGAAACCTTGCTGAGTTTGGATGAAAAACGCCAGAGATTATGCTATGCGCTAGAGATATTTTATGATGAAAAAAATAAAATCAAAAGTCAAAATTTGAAGTTGTGTCTATCGTACATAAGCAAAAATTACTCACACGACCACAAAGACCTTTTTGAAAATAATAAATATTATAAGAAAATATCAGAAATATTAAAAATTCAGAATTCAAAAGATATTGTGGCTTACCTGATGATTCATTTTAACAAATATTTGGCGAGATACCTTCACGCGAAGGATTGTGGAATATATAGACATTACCATTGTCTAACAAGTGAAACCAAAGAGCACGGTATTGGCTCAATGTATCAAAATATCCCAAAAAATATTTTGAATCATATTTCAAAATTCAAAACACATTCTTCTAGGTATTGTTTGACTAATAATGATTATTTGAATGAGTGTAAAAATCAAGAAAAAGAAAACGATTTGTATTTACAAGCTTCTTCACCTATAAGGAGAATAGTTGACGTCATAAATAATATTGCGCTTTTAGAACATATGTTAGAGAAGAATGCCATAGATAAAGCGAAGAGATTCTACGACTTTTGGACAACTCCAGAACAACTCGAATACATAAATATTTCATCTAGAACAATACGAAAAATTCAGTCAAAATGTAAAATTTATTCGCAATATTTGTACAACAAAGAAAATAATATTATTCAAAGTTACGAAGGTTATGTTTTCGACAAATTGGAGAAGTATGATGGTAAATTTCAATACATGGTTTATCTACCATTTTTAAAACTAACAACATATATTACAGTGCTGCAAAATATAGACAATTATAGTGCTCATTTCTTCCAACTATTTGTCTTTATGAATCAAGAACAAGACAAGAATAAAATCAAGCTCCAATTATGTTATATCTCCGAGAACAAGGATTTTATGTAACTATCGTTTGTATCAAAAGACAATTTTAGATAATCCAAAAATAGTAAAAATTCATATTGTTGCTCATCTTCACTTTTTATTTTACATATATTGGCAAGCTCTTCTTTAACAAAACTATTGTACAAGCGATGGCTTGTATGATATATAATTTCATCTTTGTTAACTATATTATTGTAAATGCTCTCCCTATAAGAGATAGATGGTAGAACATAAATGTTGTTACTGCATCCAACATCAAAGCGAATATTTTGAATTAAAGTGTGTTCGTGAAATTCTTTTGGTATCAGATGGTGGTCTTCAATAAGACCTTTCTTGTGGTAAGAATATTTGACTTTTCTTCGTGCCTTTGTTCCGTATCTCAACGGGTCATAATTTTTGTCATAGTGGACCGCAGAATATGAACCATTGATTTGAATTATTCCGTTCATGTTTTTAGTAATTGAATAATAATAGCTATTTTTGATGCTGAACAAAGTAGCAAGATATAATTTAGGTATCTTCATAACATCTACTCTAATGTTATATTATTTTTGAATACATTTCAGATTCCATCAATTGTCTTTCTTTTGTTGTATAACATGACAAGTATTTCTTCTTTGATGTTATTCAATACCTCATCTCCATCACGGTTCTGTAAATACTTTTGAAAAGAGTCAATAATGCTTGGATATTTTTCTTTGTAATCATCATACCAATTTTCCAACACAAACTCATTATAGTCATACAAGTCGTCTATCTGTAATTTCTTGTCTTGTATCTGCCACGAATTGTCTTTATAGACCATAAGATATTTACCTTTGATATTGGACAAGTATATATTCATATTTTCTGGTTTGTTGGTGTTAAAATGGACCTTTTCTATTAGCGTCTTTACACACTTGTTACAGTCTTTTATACAGCTAATATAATCTATTGGTGTGAGATGACTATAGTCTGTATCTTGATGGTTCAAAACTTGAATATTAATAGTGTTGTTATTATTTTGGATATTTCCTTGGTTAATATTCTGAATTTGAAGTTTGTTTGTTAATTTGTCTATTTGTTTCTGCATCATTTCCATCTTTTTGTCTCTCAACGCCAGTTGCTTATCCATTTGTGTATCTTTTAATACGAGCTGTCTATCTTTTTCATTCAACAGGCGAGCAAGCTCTTGAAAATCTTCATCTTTATTTTTCTTACATGTATATTTGATGTGTTTACACAAGGACGAGTGATGTTTAAAATTTTTATCACAATATTTACATTCATAACTTCTGGTATCTTCGGCGGCTAATTTTGGGCTAATTATGGCTAATTTTTGGCTAATTTTGGCTAATTTTGGGCTAATTTCGGCTAACATTTTGTGTTTTTTTGTCTTCAAATGTCTGACATAATTCCCTTTAACTTTCGCATCATATACGCAGTGGCTACAGTAATATTTACTCATATATAAAATAGTATACATTATATTTAAGTGATTTTTGTTCCTTTTTTGTTCCTTTTTTGTTCCTTTTTGTTCCTTTTTGTTCCTAAAAGGAACAAATTGTTCCTTTTTTGAATTTCATAAAACAAATGTTATTTATATGGTAATGGTATTCATATGATTAAATATAGTTTTTGTTACCATAAATTAAAAAGGAACAAAAAAATTAGCCGTAAAAACAGAAAATATTTTTTTTTTGGAGGGGGGGGGGGGACTTCATTATTTAATTTCATGAAAAATAAAAAAAAGTAAAAAACAAAAAAGCGAATATTTATATCTTGAGCGTATTTTCTCATGAAATTTAATCAAATAATATTTATTTAAAGATACTTAAATATTTTGAATAATATGAGCAAAAGTAATTTAGAAAATAAATTCAACATGTCGTGTATGCTTGTCAAAACGTTGGTAAAACCTCCTAGCGACAAGGACTTGTTATATTTATATGGAATGTATAAACAGGCTACAGTTGGTAGTTGTAATGTAGAAGAACCGTCCAAGTTTAGTTTGAAACAACACGCCAAGTGGGAAGCCTGGAATATGAACAAAGATATTGAAAAATCAGTAGCAATGGCATTTTATATTGGCAAAGTAGATGAAATATTTGTGGCTCTGAATTAGTTACACATACATAGATTTATTAGACACAATACTCTTTTGAAGTTTGCGTTGGATATTATTTATTTTTTCTAGAAAAGAATAATTATTATCATTTTCACAAAACACAATCAATTCATTACACATATTCACCAGTTTCATGCAACATTTAATGAAATCTCCTGTAAAAATATCCAACTCGCTTGTTAATTGATGAAAGAAGAATCGTGTATCATCAATTGTTTCGATCTCGTTGAACCATTTCTCAATATAATCAATCAAATCATATTGTATATTGAATTTACACGTAATGTATAACTCTGATGGCAACTCTTTGTCTTTATAATGATTCAATCGTTCTTCAATAAATGCAAATTCTTGTTTCATAACACTCGGATAATGCGTTTTGTAATCATCTTTGACTTTTAGCTCATAAAATGAAGAGAGCAAACACACGATTTGCGTTTCACTGTAATTCTCAAATTTATCGCAATGTCCGTATAGATCGCAGAATACCAAGCACGGTATTTCGTGTATATAAGACGCATTCATTCCCATTGGCGTTGCTTTCATGGACGCATCTACATAACCGTTTACTTTCAATATATCAAACAATACATTGATTTGAGTTTCAACGTATGTAGACGCGTAATTAAGAACAGTTTCCTCCTTGTCCAATAGTCCTACGAGTTCCATGAAATTTTGATACAATTCATATTTGGAAAAATGTTTGCCTGATTCAATTGCTTGAATTTCCCTTTTGATCTGTTTTTTTTCTTTATTACTTACCATTCCATATTTATTTTTCAAACGGTCGTAATTTTGAAACTCGTCAATGATATTCGGGACTAGCAAATCATTGAAGTGAGAAATCTTTTCATTGAAAGAAACTATCTCTTTTTTCGAAACATCAATTTGATTTACAATGTCTGTATTCATAAGAGATTTTTGAATCATTTCTACAAAGTCGTTTGTTGTAAAATTCTCAAGATAATTTAAAATTAGATTATACGTGATACGGAACTTTGAACTGAGCACTTTGGGTTTATTGTGAAACAAAGAATTATATTCTGATTCACATAATGGTTTGTAATTATTTGTCAGCAAAATTACATGTCCAATTTTGTCAATATTACGACGACCGGCTCGCCCCGCCATCTGAATGAACTCGTGACTTTGAAGAAGTCGCATTTGATTACCATCGTACTTGAAAAGCGAATTAAAAACGACAGTTCGCGTCGGCATGTTCAATCCAATTGCAAATGTTTCGGTCGCAATCAACACTTTAATATATTTTTCATCATACAACATCTCAATAATTTCTCTGAAAACTGGTAGCATTCCGGCGTGGTGGATACCAATACCCTTTTCCAATAATTCAATATAAAATTCGCATTCAGGTAGATTGACATATTCTTTCCAATTATCTAGCTTCTGAACGAGCATCTTTGTGAAAACTGGGCGAATCATGTAATCCTTCTCGTCCGGTAAAAACAAATCAATGAATATTTGTTTCGATATATTTTCAACCTGCTTTCTTGAAAATACAAATAGTAAACAAGGAAACATATCATTATGTTTCAAGTGTTCAAGACATTCATTAATAACAAATTTGTCATGAACCCGAAATTTGTCTTTTGTAAGTTCAGTATTACATTTCTTGGTAAGTAATAAATGGTTATAATTATAATTACTTCCTTGTTTGATTGTATTTAGTTTCGTATTTGTCTTTTTTAAAAACATTTCTTTTTTGGTTTTATCTTTGATATTCTTAATATATTTATCAGGCAACGCATAAAACTCATAAAACAATAAAGGAACGACTCGTTTATCACTACTACAGATTGTTACTTCTTTATTTGTAATAGTTGAAATCCAATTCGCAAAATGTTCTTTTTTACCAATAGTGGCAGATAACATTACAAAGGGGATATGGTCTGGGAGTAAAATGATTGTTTGTTCCCACACTGTTCCGCGGTCGACATCATCAATATAGTGGACTTCATCGAACACAACACTTCCAAGTTCGTTTTCCAAATCAATATTGAAATCCAAATATAATCCTTTATTCTTGGTCTTGAAACAGTGATTCTGAAGAATTTCTGTTGTGACAATAAGCAAATCGGCGGTGGGATTGTGTTTGATATCGCCCGTCAAAATACCGACTTCAATATCAGTAAATTTTGCTGAAAATTCTTTGTATTTTTGATTGCTCAGCGCTTTGATTGGTGAAGTATAAATAACCTTTTTCCCTTTTACTTTGATATTGTAGTATATAGAAAACTCTGCCGGCAATGTTTTTCCCGAACCAGTGTGAGCCGTTACTAAAACATGTTTATCTTGAACAATCGATAAACATGCTTCAGTTTGAAAATCGCTAAACTGAAATTTGTTATTTGTATAGGTCTTGAAGTTGCGGATCTCGTCCATTTTATACAATCTATATAGACTTAAAGCTTTATGCCTTTTTAAGATATACAAGTAAGATTGTCTTTTTATTTACATGCTTATCCAAAACAAATATGAACTGATAGAGCAAATCGGAAGTGGAGCCTTTTCAAATGTTTACAAAGCAAAACATCATTCAAAAGACAACTTTGTTGCGATTAAGTTTGACCACGACGAAAATTCTAAAAAGCTGATTCAAAATGAAATCAACGTTTATTTGTCTTTGTTGAAACAAAACGATTCTAGTTTTGTCAATATTAAATCTTTTGGAATTATCGATAAGCGCAATTATATTGTAATGGATTATATATCGTGTAATTTGGAAAGTTATGTAAAATGTGGAAGCGAAAACCAAGAATCACAATTTACACCGAAACTTATCTTTGAAAAACTTGCTTATATTGTGGCAAAATTCCATGACTGTGGATATGTTCATCGCGATTTGAAACCAGATAATATCATGGTTAAACACAATGAAATTTACCTGATTGATTTGGGGTTCGCTACTAAACTAAGTGACAAAGTATACAATAAAAGGATCGGAAGTATTTTGTTTTCCAGTTATAATACACATCTCCAAAAATACAATTATCGGAAAAAAGACGACTTTATTTCTTGTTTTTATATTGTATGTTTCTTGTTTGGTCTGAAACCATTGCCATGGAGCAATCTTAATACAAATTGTGAAAATGAAGACAAATTATTATACCATCTTAAGAAATACACAAATTACAAAACATACTATAAAGACAAGAGCATTTATCACATATTTAAAACCAAATTAACTTACTTTTGAAACGTTGTGTTTGACGGTCATTTGAATAGAAAAAGAGAAATCCATCCCGTTCAAATTAACAGTCCGTCCAAATTCATCAATAACTCTTACACTGAGCCGGTCAATATTGACTGGACCGAAAAAATACCTTGGTTCACCATAAACACTAAAATCATTTTGCGATTGGACTGAGAACGCTCCGGCTTTCAATGATATTCTACCCAAAATATTATCACTTAATAAACTTGTTTCACTATTTGAAAAAAAGTTTACGTTAGACGAAGTATTGAAATCATTTACTAACAAATAAATATACCTAGGACCAATAATATCCAATTGTCCCTCACCTGTGTAAGAAGTTGACCCAGTATACAATGAGTCGCGAAATCCTAACATCCACCCCATTCTCTGATTATGGTCAATTGCCGAGTCGGTGTTGTAATATTTGCTTATTTTATCATCAGTTGAACTTATTTGATGTGAAGCATTGTAAAGACTTTCACTATCCAATATTTTGGACGCTTTGAAATTCAATTCTAGTTCAGTAATGACAGCTGTATTCGTGATATCACCACTATATTCAATCGTCAACTTACCTGTACCATCACCAACACCACCATCATTCTCAAAATCTAAATCGTGGTTGAATGTAATAGGTAGTCCATAATAGGTAATCACCTCTTGCAGGTTTGTTAATAATGTGTCTTGGTAGTAATTACCCGGTTCAATATAGAAATAAATGTATTCGGTGATAGAAGTATCGGGGGATGTGCTATAATTATAAGTATATTTCAACCACATATAGTTATTTTCAAATTCTTCTTGGAACGGATAGAATGTTGCTGGAAACTCAATATCAGAGAGTCTCGCTTCTGTAACGTTGTTGATAATATAAGGGAGGTTAATGTCAAAATCGGTAGACAATGAATTTAAATAATTCGGACGAAAGCGACTATCCACCGTCAATAGTTTTGTCACATTGTCACGAATAACATTGATATTATTTTCAATAATATTCATATTTTGAGAATTTTTGACATCTTCGTCGCGCTGTGTGTAAATTTCTAATAATTTTTGAGCTTCTGTCATATTATCATTTAGATTTTTTTGTCCAAATAGAGAGACCCGTATTTCTTCGAAAAAATTGATCAATTTTTGATTTTTATATTCTTCGAATATTTCAACATACTTGTTAATCTTTTCGTCGGCATCTGTTTCAAATGATTCGTAATCAGGGTAATCGTCTATTTTCATTTCTAATAGTTTGAATATATCATTGGCCGTGTAATCACTTAGGTTTGTATTAATTTTGTTGAAAAACAATGTTTGTGTAGATACAGGGTTTTGATTGTCTTGTCCAGAATCCATAATATATTTTTATTAATATTCTATTTAAATAATTTAGAATATTAGTTATGTATGTCTAATTCTTCGCAAATTAATCAGTTGATTGAAAAAATAAAGAAAAATATTTCTCGTGATAAAGAAAAAGAAGATTTCATTTTATTACTTGAGAACTATTATGAAAAACTCCAAGAATTGAATAAGTTAAAGAGGACCGAAAAAGAAGTTTTGCAGTATTTTGAGAGGAATCACAATATTTACTATAACAAAACGAGTCAGTTATATTACAACTATATTGGCGACAATTTTATATCTATGAACGAAGACAATTTATTGTTTTTAGTATTAGAATTTCTCAGCAATAATATTTTTTGCGCAAACATTAATGAAAAAAATAGTTTAAAAACCAAGATTATCAAGCAAATAAAAGACAACAACATCTATGAGTCTATTCCGGATTCAAACACGATTCAAAGCACTCTTTCATTGTTAAACGAAACATTTTTCCATAAAAAAGCATATAGCAAATGTTTCCTTATAACTATTGGTCGGATTATTTTGCAGAAAAAAGTAGACAATGATTTTCTCATCTTTATCCGTGCAAATATGAAGGGATTTTTAGTTGAGTTAAATAAAAAAATATCCATTTATTTTTGTAACACAAATTTGTTTAGTTATTTTAAATTCAAATTCACTCAAGATCATCACACCACGACTTTAAAAAAATTTGTTATTCCAGGATCAAAGATTAATAGCAACAATATTAAAATAAGTGAACAGCAATATATCAATATGATTATTGTATCTATTTATTATTACAATAGGTATAATAATATTGATAATTATTTAGAGTCAGAAAATGTTTTACACGAAACCAGAGAAATCATACACTATCTTGATATCGATAAAGACAAAATCATAAAACAATTTACAGAGGAACATATCATCCAGGAAGACAATCAATGCGTGCAACAAAAACAACTTGTATTTCTATGGAAAAAATTTAAATACGAAAATGATATATTTGTCAACAGTTTCGCTAGTTACAGTGAATTTTTATCATGTTTGTTCGCTTTTTTTGGAAGAAATTATGATAAAGAAAGCAACAATAACATTTTGACTGGATACTACAGTTTTGATTTACCACATGTGGAAGACTTTAAAAATTTCTGGAGCGAACATTTTGAATCGTGCGAAGAAGAATCAAACCTCGAAATAAATGAAATATTATTCTTATATAACAAGCACGGTACTAACAAAAAGAATAATTTAAACGAGCAACTAATTAAGTTAATATTACAATGCTTTTATTCACATCATGATATTGTTGATAACAAAATAATTAACAATGTCAAATGCAAGTTGTGGGACAAGAAAGAGGAAATCAAAACATTTATTGAAAAGTTTAACATCAATATTGAAGACAGTTTGAATACAATATATAAAAAATATGTTTCGACGACAAAAACTGAATATAGAATCAGCAAAATCTATTTTCAATCTTACATTAATTATATTTCAAATCAAGAATAATGCGTCGTAATAATCAACAAAAAAGTTAAAAATAACATGAAAACAATCCGCAAAAATGCGATTGAACCCATCACACCCTGAAGATATATGAAATACTTTTGCCACTTATCTATGCATTTACATGTGGCTTTCGACAAATTATAAAGCAAAAATACATTATAACCCATGTATCCATTCACGAAAGCTAATAGTAATATTAGTGATGATTTTAAAAAGTTTGGTAACAAATCGTTCTTATCATAACCATTTCTAATAGGCTTACAAAAGAAAAATATTGTAACAAACATCGCAACCAAAAATATCTCAAATATTTGATATGCTTTCAAAAAATCAACATTTACTTTCAAACTATTGTAAGCGTGAGCATTATTAAAACAATCGCAATTTTCTAATTTGGTTAAATACTGATAAGTTTTCAATAGTATTCCCAAAGAAACCAAAGATATTGCTCCATAAAACAGTCTGTCTTTGAAATATTTCATTTGTTATATAAATTGAGTATATAATAAATGAAAAGAACTATAAATCAAGAAATATTTGGTATTGGCGCTAGCCCCAATTTAATTGCCCCCAAAGACGCAACATTGTATTTGACAATCAAAGGTAAATCATTTGCAAGATACATCTCAATTTGATTGCATAGGTTTGTACACTTTATAAAATAATTCAGATTTTTCAATGAAAACTCGCCTTGAATGATGTTATTATTTTTTTGAATAAATCCCATACCATCGCTTTCTGAACGTATAATTTCCGCGTTAGCAAATGGTCCGTCACACTTAAAGACCAATTGATTATTTACAGATTTTATTTCAAGGCGGTCTGAAATATTATTCAGATCGCGAATAATTTTCTGAAAATCTCCCGACGGCATATTAATGATTGAACTAAAAGCGACATCAGGAACCGTTAATTCGTCTTGCTCAGCCTCAATCAGTTTCAACTTTTGTATCTTACATTGCTTGATGTGTTTATTTTCGAATTTTAGATTTAAGTATTCCACAATTCCATCATTGTAATCTTTTTCTTCTATGTAAATGCTAAGAGTTTCTTCATTATCAATTGAATTGATAAGTTTAAATAAATGTAACATGTTGACACCTACAATGATTTTTTCTTTGTTACATTGATAATATTCAAAGTTTTCAGCTTGTAAATGCATGTGAACCAAAATCGTTTGCGACTTATCCATATTAATGATTCGGATTCCATCTTTTTGGAATGTTATATTTGTTTCTAACAATATGTCTTTCAGCGCGACCATCAGAGTTCTAAATGGTGCTATCTGAACAGTCTTTATCATGACAACATATGGCTCATGATTCATAACAAAAATATATACTTATAAATGAAAGAATCTTTAAGTATATATTTTTCACATTATATAATATACAATGCCTAAATTAGAGACCTATTTTCAAAAAAAGACTTCACAAACTAACTGACTTTGATTCAATCCGAAAACTCAAAATACAATTTTTTTGGATTCATTTTGGTTACCATTTTTGCAACAAGCAATTTTTTAAGAAAACATATATTTACTTTTTGGATAAACGCAATAATAAAGACAATTCGCATTTTGGATTTATTACACTATGCGCTGCTGTAATGCTTGAAACGTTTATTATCATAATAACACTGTTTTATATACGAAAAATTTTGTTATTGATGCCGTCAATAAGTGCAAATATAAACAATGATTTTGTACCACTAGGCGCATTTAACAATGTTGTTGGCATAACATTGTCATTTCTGTTTATACAATTTTTATCCGGATACAGAGGAAAAATGTCATTAATTTTAGACTATGAGTTTTAAAAATCAAACGAACTCATTTCGAATGCATCGTTTTTACCACTTTTTGTTGCTAACGCATAGTCACTCACCCTAGATTCAAAGAAGTTGGTTTTACTCTCAAGGGAAATCATCTCCATAAAGTCAAATGGATTTGACACGTTGTAAATTTTTTCATTTCCAAGTTGCACCGCAAGACGATCGCCCATAAACTCAATATATTGTCCCATCATATTAGAGTTCATTCCAATGAGGCGACACGGAAGTGCGTCACAAATAAATTCCTTTTCAATTTCAACCGCTTCGCTAATAATCTCTTTAATTTTCTTCTTTGATAGTTTCTTCTCTAGTTTGTTATATAGCAATACGGCGAATTCTGTGTGAAGCGCCTCATCTCTGGAAATGAGTTCGTTGCTGAATGTCAAACCGGGCATCAAACCACGTTTTTTTAGCCAAAAAATGGAGCAAAAACTACCGCTGAAAAATATCCCCTCAACGCACGCAAACGCAACTAAGCGAGTCGCAAAGCTTGAACGCTTGTCATCAATCCATTTTGTTGCCCACTTAGCTTTTTTCTGAATACATCCAAATTCATTAATAGCATTGAAAAGTTTGTCCTTTTCTGCTTTATTTTTGATGTATGTATCAATCAGCAAACTGTAGGTTTCAGAGTGAATATTTTCCATTGCGATTTGAAACCCATAAAATGCGCGCGCTTCAGCTAATTGAACTTCTGTCATGAACCTTACGCCGATATTTTCCAAAACGATTCCATCAGAGGCCGCGAAGAACGCCAAGACCATTTTTATGAAATGTCTCTCATTGTCTGTAAGGTCGTTCCAGTGTTCAAGATCTTTAGAAAGGTCTATTTCTTCAGCCCTCCAAAAACAATCCATTTGTTTCTTATACATTTTCCAAATTGAATCATCTTTAATTGGAAACATTACAAATCTGTTATCATCTTCGGTAAGAAGTGGCTCAATGATTGTTTTGGACATTTTGACAGAAAGGGTCTTCTAAATAATATAAGGCAAGATTTTTTTATATCAAAATTCTTGATTTAAAATATGAACGTATAGTAGTGTCTTCATGGAGCAGTCACAAATCAACCCGCACGACAATAACAAAATGAAATTAATTAAAAAACTGCTTCAAAAACAGGTTTTGAATGATGAAAAAAGAAATACTATTTTGAACATTTTAACTTATTTAGAACGTGAACAATTAAACAATAAAGACGACATTCATTTAAAAAATGAAATAAAAGCATTGTATTGTATTGTATTTTGTGAATAAAATTTTGTATATATCTATATTATAGATGGTCAGAAGTAAAATTCAAAAAGATCTACTGAAAATGTTCAAAAACGTAAAGAAGATGGGTGTAAAATCATTGAAATCTACGAGTACCCTATATGTAGTATTAGCGTTAACACTAATAAATCTGTTTGTTTTTATCAATAACCAAGACAACGAATCTCTATTTTTATTTTTGGTCATTTCGTTGCTCGTATATTTGAAAACAACCAATATGATTTCTGTTTTACTGGTACCATTAATTTTAGTTAATGTTCTAATATATCTTCGTAGATTATTGATGAGTGGTCGCGAAGGATTTGCTGAAAACGCAAAAATGGAAGAATTTATAAAATTTGTTGTAACAATTAAAGATGCGCCGTCCGAAGACGATAGTGAAGGAGACAAATTCTATACAGATTATGTGAAACCGGTTATTAGCATCAAAGATAATGAAATAGATAGTTTAGAAAATGCTAAACACATATTATTACTATATAAGAAACTGAAGAAACTGACTCTGATAGCGAAGGAAAATGACTCTGATAGCGAAAGCAAATACATCACAAAACTAGTAAAACGGTTCAATGACCACTCGAATGAAACAGATTCGGACGATCCAAAAAACGGACGATCCAGAAAACGGGCGATCCAGAAAACGGACGATACAAAAGCAAAGGGGATTGAACCATACGAAAACTATGGCAAAGAAGGGGTGAGGGTGAGCGTGATGAGGGAGCCGGAGGAGGGGCGAGGGGGGGAAGAATCTGATGACGAAGAAGATGATTACGAAGCCGATGATTACGAAGCCGAAGCCGATGATTACGAATCCGAAGAAGATGATTACGAAGACGAATAAAAATGATTATTATTCTTGATTAAAAAATACTTCGTTGGCAACCAAATCAATAAATTCATTGAATTGTTTTGCGTCTTCATCCGTTCCGAAACTCTCACGTACATCTTGGTGCAATTTTCTCGCGCCATCAGTAATGGTATCTATAAATGTCATTAAATTTTTCCAACCAGCAACTTCAGAGCGTAAGTTTTTAAACAAGGGCGATTGTTCTTCTTTTTCGCTGAATAGTTTACACAATATTTTTTTTACGTATCTATGGTGTTCATCATAAACTTCATCATCAAATATTTTTATTTTTTCGCGATTTGTCTCGTAACTTCCAATCATTTCTATTACTGTTGGCGAAATATTTGTAGAATCATCGTTTATGATTTTCAATATTATTTTGGAATTGTAATAACATGCAATATTTATTTTGTACAGCTCGAAAAAATTATCGATTTCGTCGGACATCAAATAATATAATCTATATAATTTATATATATATATATTATATCAAATGGCAAGCGCACGAGATAATGATATTGTCATTGAATGTTCGCCATATAGTGATAGCGAAACAGAAATAAAAAATCTTAAATCTATGTCTTACGAACTTATACCAACAATCGGTGACATTTTTACTACAGACAATTCTGTTAGTAATTTTGTTTTAATATTCTCAATAGCCGGCGCTCTTCTAGTGCTGTTTCCATTAATATTATATATCGCGAAACAAGTATATAGAAAATTGCAGGGAAATGCAACCCAAAACGTGTCGGAACAAGATGGATCTATAAGTTAAATAATTTTATAAGTTCTTTTATTGTAATTATTTGGTTTAAAAGATAACATATTTTCGCGTTTTTGAATGATAGGTGCCATCTTTTTGATTGTTTCAATCTCAACAACATCTTGTTTCTTTTGTGTAATCTTCTTTGTTTTCATCAAAGCGTCCAAAACATTTTTGTTGGTGTATTTATCATACATCCCAGATTGCAAATTATCATGTCTTACGTTTTCGTAAAAGTAAACAATAAACAAAAGAGCAACAAGTGGATTTAAATAAATAAACATTAACACAATAGAAACTGAACATAACAACAGTCCTAACGCAGAATTCATAAAATGTCTAATATCTTCTTCTACTTTTAACTCAAAAATAATAAGAACTGCTAATAAAACGGCAACAACTACATCAGCATTAATCATTTTTCTGACATTTTTCATCATTTTATTTCTTTTATATATTGAGAATATATAAAAAAATAACCCTATAATAAAGCGTGAACCCCATTTCGTAATGTCTGAAAAAGATAAAACAAGGTATTACATTGGAAAAAAGGGATACAGTATACAAAAAAATACGCTCAGCCAATCAGAAATGTATGAATTAAGAAATGAATTAACGGTCAAACCCAACTCTGGTATGCCGGGGTATAGTTGCTCAGTATCGTATCCAGTTTATCGCGAATCCACAAATAAAATCTATATACCAAGGCATTTCGGAATAGAAAAATATGGCTCTGTTTCTAAAATTAATATTTCACAAGGAGATTCCATAAATATTAATTTTAATGGTTCGTTGTTTGACTATCAAGTAAATATTATTGAGAAATATATCAAACATATAGAAACTAGTGGCGGCGGTTTGTTAGACGTTGAACCTGGTAAAGGAAAGACCGTAATGGCATTAAATATTATTTCTAGAATAAAGAAAAAAACACTTGTTATTGTTCACAAGACATTTTTGATGAATCAGTGGAAAGAACGCATTCAGCAATTTCTACCAGACGCAAATGTGGGATTTATACAAGGAAAGACAATAGACGTTGAAGGAAAAGATATTGTTATTGGTATGCTTCAAACACTATCAACAAAGGATTTTTCAGATGATATTGTCAACCAATTTGGATTGACTGTTTATGATGAATGTCATCACCTTAGCGCAGAAGTATTTTCACAGGTAATGATTCGCCTTAATACAAATTATATTCTTGGTCTGAGTGGAACCATGACGCGAAAAGATGGTCTTACAAAAGTGTTCAAGTGGTTTATTGGACCGGTCGTTCACAAAGAAAAGAGCGAAAGTCAGGAAGAAGTTCTCATCAAAGCCCTTTACTTTGAAGACCCAGATAATTATGAATACAATAATGTTGAAACTGATTTCAAGGGAAACCCTCAATATAGCAAGATGATATCAAAAATATGTTCCAATGAATCCCGAACAAGTATGATTTTGAATGTTATCCATCACGAATTAAAAGACAATTATGAACAACAAATTATGATACTTGCGCATAACAAAAGTTTAATCGCCGAAATATTTCACAAAGCACAAGTGTTTGAAAAAAGCGTTGGACTATATATTGGTGGAATGAAAGAAGAACAATTAAAAGAAAGTGAAACAAAAAAAATAATTATTGCCACTTATGCAATGGCATCCGAAGGACTTGATATCAAAACCCTTACGACACTTTGTATGGCAACACCTAAAACAGATGTGTGTCAAAGCGTGGGACGAATATTGCGCAGCAAACACAAACGCCCTCTTGTTATTGACATTGTCGACAAACACGATATTTTTCAAAGACAGTTTAATAAACGTAAAACTTATTATAATAAGAAGAAATATAACATTCAAAAATACCAAAATCTCACACAATATATAAACAATGACTTTATTCGTGTACCAGTAAAAACGAAAAAGGAAAAATCACAATGTCTTATTAATATTCCAGAGAGTGCTTTTTAAAAAGACAACCGTCGCATTTTAAGTTATTTATCTTGACAAAAATATTTGGATTTTCTAGTGTACAATCTTTCATCCATATTTTCAAAATACAAAACTTTTTTTTCGGGGACATTGTAATTCCATTTATATTTTCGTAATGACATTGTTCTTTTGTCAATGATTGACCGACTAATCTATAATATACTTCTTTCCATATTTTTTCAACGTCTTTACTTGCGATTTTAAACGAAAAACAACCACCATCCTTATTATTTTCATCTTCCCACATGGGTTTAACATCACATCTCATAACAAATATCATTGATTTTTTTATCAAATCATAATTTATTTCATCATTCAATAATATCGCACTTTCAGCGTCATCAAACTCAAGTATTTTGATGTAACTTTCAAGATTCCACTCGCGGTTGTCATGTAAGTGCAAGTAAAAAGTCCAGCTGCTATTTAACTTTGTAAAAGATTTCATTAACTGGTAATAAATAATATTCAATGAAATCTTTAATTCATTATTTATCTAGTTTTCATTCTTTATCACCGTCATACCCTTTTCCAAATATACTGTAAAGTAGGATCACCATATAAGTATAAAATATCAATGGGAGGAACGCAATAATCCACGACAATAATGATAGTCCGTTCATACATAAAAACTGCAAAAGTAATGTTATCAATAATCCCATCAAGGCTTGTAAAAACGCACCCTTCTTATCACCATCGAATATAGACATCAAAATATGAACGAACGAGAAGACAATATAGACAATTGCTGGCGAGCAAAATGAGCTAATAAGCATTATATATAATACAGAGATAAAGAATAAAAATAATTTATTTATAATAAGTTTAAACAAACCTACAAATAGTTATTATAATGACAGAATCTAAAAAGGAGTTCGTAAGCGTGATCAAAAGACAAACGAATTATTCCGAGGAAACCATTCTAGAAAAGTTGAAAGAGCATGAAAATAATGTGGAAAAAATTATTTTAGAATACAACGGCATTGATAATAGTCCGAAGTGTGAAAATATTACAACCAATCAGAAAATTTTCAAGGCAATACGAGATAATATGAATGAAATATCAACAAAGAGATAACTAGAGAAATAATAATTTCTTGGTTTGTTTTCGGCGTTCAGGATTTATTATTTTGTTGCCATTTGACAGCGGGTAATTGATTACTTCTTCACTCGTGTCACCATACAATCCTTCAAAATGTGTCACATGAACAATATTTTCTTCATCTTTTTCGGAAAATTTGACATTTTTCAATTTAGAAATTCCATCTTTCTCGGCGTAGTTTTTGTCAAACTGTTTTTTCAAAACATTGCGACTCATTAGTTTATTCGTCGCATCACAAAAGTGCAATATTTTATGAGAACCAACTTTGTAAAACTGATCACGATTGATCTCAATGTTGTTTTCAAGTGCGCGCTTATTTATCACATTATCTTCAAATCCCCATTGCCAATAATTTGGGAATCCATCTATTTTTTCAAAATCAGACCCTTTTATTGAAAAAATACCTCCGAGAGCGAAAGTAAAACCAAAAAAATGTTTGATTTTCCCATGTACTGTATCATAATCAAGCAAGTTTTTGCAATATGGTAAAGTATCTATATCATTGAAGACAAGTGTAATATTTGTATAGTTTTTTGGATAAAACTGTTTAATGTAAAGAAATCCTATATTTTTCATCGCACCACGATTAAACGGAAGATCATCGTCTTGTTGGATATACAATATTACATATTTTGACGAGTCGTAATCTTCAAGAATATATTTCATATATCTTTCGAAGAAGTGTTTGTGTTCGTTGCGTTCACGGTATGGTATAATGAAAGCTAACTTTAAATTGCCAGCCAGGTCCATCTAAAATATTGACTCTAAGTCTATATTGACTACATATTATATTTTTCTATAATTGTCTTGGGAATTAAATATTCACTATAATTTTCAAGTTTTTTATAACACTTGTTTATGGTAACTTCGCTTATTTTACTTGTATGATGAATGTCTTTTTTAGAAATATTCAAATTGCAATTTAGAGAAACATAATATATTATTCCTGCTGCGATTGAATGCGGCGTGTTTTCTGGTATGAGATTGCGCTGTTTGACGTTCTGGCCAATAAATAAGCACAATTTAGTTAATTCCTGGTTTACGTTGAGTTTACTACAATATCTCTCGATGAAATTACACGGGGTCGTCTTGGTCATAATTGTTTTTTCATGCTCTTCAACTTGCATCTCTAAATCATTTAGAATATTCATTGCGTTTTTACAACCTTTAGTTGCGCTTGTATTATCCAAATTGAATATTGTTGCGATCTCTTTAGGTGTTCTCGGATTCTTATTTTTACTAAAGGAGATGTATATTGAAGCCGCAAGTATGCCGTCGCGATTGAGTCCACGAAATGTTTTTGCTTCGGATAATTTGTTATAATAACGGATTGCTTCATCAATCATAATTTTAGGAATACCTGAATTTTTGGCAATTAACGTTATCATTTGAAAGTCGTCGTATTTTGACTTTTCTTTGTATGGCATACTTTGCCACTCTGTATATCTTTTGATTTTTCGCATTTCATAAGAAGAAGACTTGCCGCACATTACTTTACATCCAAACGACGATTCTATTAATAGCGGGTTGATGGGCATACCACAACGTGTTGGGTCAGCCATATTATTGTCTTCTGCTCCATAATATCTCCATTCAGCGCTAAAATCTATCATGTCTTTGTACAATCGGCCGCATTTATTATTTGAACATAACAAAAACCCTTCACTAAAGTAGAGGGGGTCCTGACAACTTTGACAAATGTTTGTTTCGATTACATTGTCTTTTTCGTAAATTATTTCTATTTTTTCAGAAGAATTTTCTTCTTCGTCGTCAATTATTTTCCATAAATTACTTTTCTTATACCTTTTGTTCTTTTTGGTTTTGACAGTTTTTTTAAGATGTTTTTTGTCGGACATTTTCAAAGATATTTGTTATTCTATAATATGAATATTATTTATTTCAATTTTATTATAAATTCAAAATATAGTATATAATATATAATGGGAAATTCGCTGTCTTATAATATAAGAAATAGAGATAATAATGACAATGATACCAATAATGATAATACCGGTAATATCGGCAATACCGGTAATATCGGCAATACCGGTAATAATAACGAAAGTTTACTAAAGGTCATTGACGAAATTGCGTCAAACTACATGTTCAAGCAGAATGTTGTGGACATGCTGCGATTTTCTGATAGTGACTATAGAGATAATTTTGTCATTTTAACATGTCGTATTCTTGATGAAAAACTAACAAATTTGGATATAGGTGCTTTGAAAGACCGAATTACGAATACAAATGTTAAACCAAAAAATACTAACCATGGTGAACTTGTTTATTTTTCGGAGCTTGAAAAGATGAAACCGTTGTTGTACAATGAAGATAAGAAAAAAGAGGCTCTTTTGATAATTTCCAAATTCTATGTGAAAATCTTTACATTGTTCAGTAGCATCGTTTCTGTTGTTGACCCACAATATACATACAAAGATGAAAATGGTGAGGATAATTACTTTTACCTCAAAGATTATGATGATTTGAAGATGGTCGACCTCGCTACAAATAAACTAAAGTTATATCATTTAGAAAACCCACTTTCATTAGTTAGGAGACGTCTGTTTATATTAAAAAATAAACTGGAACAGCAAGATGAAAACAGCGATTATATTGTAATGAATCCCGGTGAAGAACTGTGCTCGATGAACATACCGGAAAACAACGAAGGTGATTTTAAATTATCAAATGAGATCGGTATTAAAGAGTTAGACAATTTATATTATGATTTGTACGACGAAGAAACATCAGAATGGTCGGGACGATCAAAAGAGATGGAAGAACAGTACAAGCGCGACGTTGCTTTGTTTTTCCGGATATTTACAGGTAAAAAGAAAAAGCCCGCAAATGTAACATCATTTTCAGACATTGAACTATTAGATTTTCATAATTTGCCACGATGTAAAAATAACGATTATTTTGAAGATTTGTTGGTATCAAAAAATGACGTGTTATTTCAAAAATATATTTCTAAAATCGAGGAAATACAACAAGGGACTAGGTCGTACAAAAAGCAGCTGTTATATATTCTCAAATCAATGTTTATGAAACACGAACAAAGCGGAGAAGATGATGATTTGTTTGAATTAGAATACACAATTCATCCAGAACTAGATATGAAAAAACTGTCTGAGAAACAGAAAATGGCGCAGAGTTGCATTGTTCAAATGTATACTAATTGTGAAAAAAATTTCATAGAAGCATTGTTATTGTATGAAAAAATGTATGAAAACCGTTATGGTGAATTAGTTGAAGCTCAAGTCAAAAGTTTTGCTTTTACTGGAAACAATAAGAATAATGATCTGAATGCCTCCAACAAATATTCAAATAATTCAAATAAGCGTGAAAATAATCTTATCTTAAATGGGAATTTGTTGCTCAATGAAAAAATTAAAATGCCAAACATGTCCAGTAATCAGTTTAAGGTTTCAAACAAACCTAGCGCACAAGAATCGTCTACTATCTCCAACGCTGTTCCTGTCAATACATCCAATAATATTGAAACAGTTCCCACATCGCCTATTGAAATGACTTCCCCAGAAAAATCGGTTCAATCTGAAGTGGTGGTACCATCTATGCCAGTTCCAACTGAAAAAACAATACCTCCTCCTATTCCCGAACCATCTCCTATTATTACTGAAACGCCACCACCACCACCACCACCATCAACACCAACACCAACACCAACACCAACACCAACACCAACACCAACACCAACACCAACACCACCACCAACAACACCACTAATGACACCTACTGAAACCAGTAACGTTGGTTTATCTGAAAATACTATCAAATCAGAACAACCAATGGAAATGACCTCACCACAAGTTCCACAAATGAGTTCTGTTCCCAGTCCTTTGTCGTCCGAACCAATACAAGCAGAAGAGAGCCAAGAAGAACCAATACAAGCAGAAGAGAGCCAAGAAGAACCAACTCAACAAGAACCAATACAATCTGAAGAAATACCACAAGCGATCAATAACATAAATCAAACAAATAATAACAATAGCGAGGAAACTGTAAGTACGCAGCAAGAATCTCCCAACGATTTGCAAAAAGAATTTCTTGAAAATGCTCAAAAAAGAGGACAAACCAAAGAAGTAAATAAAATTTCGTTGGGAAATTCTACGACAAACCGTTTGAATAGTAATGTTGACCAAAAAAAATATAATTCTATTGAAAGTAGGGGGGAAAGATTAAAAAATACTTTTTCTTCGTTTTTCTCGTAAATGACGTGTAAGTTATAATATTTCTTGGATTTTCTTCAAAACGTCTTTATCATAGATAAATTTACCAGATGGTTTGTAGTCACTTTTGGTTGTATTTGCGGTTCTAGATGTTTCTGTTTTTGGAGTATCTATGAGTGTAGTAAAATTTTCAGTTGTCGTTTTATTATCAAGTGTATTTCCAAACTTGTCTATTACTTTCCCAGTTTTATTTTTATATTCATCACGAACATACTTTGGAACAACGTGACGCCAAGATATTAAAATTAGATTTGGATGTATATATTTTGTCAAAAATCCATCACGTTGCAAACACGATATCACGTATAAGAGACACTCTTCAAAATTGTAATTTGGATAACCTATAAGGACCTCTGGCATGACATAATAACAAAATTCATTATCAATTCTTTGTCTAGACGCCACCTTTATTTTATAGTGAATCTTTTCTAATAATTTGTTGAAAATATTCACTTTTTGTAAATCTGATTTTTGTTTTGTTTCATATAGTTCGTCTATATTCAAACGAGGTATATTGTTCATAATTATATATTATAGTATTTTTAATAAATATATGGATATAGACGAAGTATTAGTCAATTTAAAAGTATTAGAGCAAATACAAGTCAATCAAAAGCTAATATCTCGCGGACCATATTTGAATATTGAATATGAAAGCATTGTCCCCGAATTTATAAGAAGATGGCGCCGTCAAGATAATAGAAATGAAACTATAAAGAAAATTAATCTTGTTATAAACTCCGCACTAAAACTAAAAGAAGAAGATGATAAAATGAAAGAGCGTTTAGATACATGTTTAAAAAAAAGTGTCGCCGGGTTAAAAGCATTAAAAGAGACTTATGCCACGTGTTGTCAAACCACGGCACGTGTTGATGTTATTATTAACAAAATACAAACCTCGGCAAGTGATGATGTCATTAACGAAACAATAATAAATCCAGGAGATGATGATTAGACAAATAAAAATTGATTTTGTTTATAGTGTTATGGTAAGATATAACAATATAAAAATGAGTGAACTGATAGGAGAAATTAACTCTTCACTCAATACGAAAACCTTGACTATTGAAGAACTTCAATCTTTAGAAAAAAAATTAATCGAAGAATACAACAATGTTACTCAAGAATATAGACGTTTATTTCAAAGAATCCAAAACGAAAGTCGCAGAAAAAGGCAAGAAACAATTATGACATGTGAACACAATTATATTAGGTACGCAGAATACCACAATGAACGATACTTTGAATGCGACAAATGTGGTCATGAAAAATATTAATTTAAATGATAAACCGAGGACATAAATCTCAACAGCGTCTCGGTTTCTAGTTCGGCGTCAAAAATGTATTTTTTATCATCGCGCTCAAGAATTATGGTGGGGTATTCTTTTACATTATAGATCTTCATTAGGTTTTCATTATTATTGTCATCACCATCTATGTCTACAAAGTTGACGTTGAATCTTAGAAAATTCGTATCTTTTTTCACATTTTCCCAGATTGGTTTTGAGGTTTGACAATGTTTACACCAATCAGCATAGAAAAATAACAGGTTTGCCTTTTTTGTTTGTTTACTATCGTTGAATTCGTTGTTCTCAAGATAGCTTGGTTTTTCTTTTTGAGAGTGTAAATAGACGCGATATGCCAAAAATGACAACCCAATTGCTGTTAATGATACAAGTAAAATGGTATAAATGTATCCCATATATATAATTCATAATATATAATTACCAATAATACGAATGATTGTTAAAAATATAAAAACCGGAAAATACGAAATCATTGAAAATCACCATTCTTATTATTTTGATGTTATCTTTTCAAAATATAACATTAATATTGCGTCACCTATTAGACAGATTCATATACTTATTGAAGAAACCATTGACCGTGTTTATAAATAAAGTTCATCAAATACAATATACGATATAATTTTGCGTTGAAAAAAGTTTCTAAAAATAGTATAATGGCAACTATTAAAAAGCAAAAAAAAGTATTTACAAAAAAAGATTATAAAAGCAAAGACGGAATGTTGACCGCAGTTTGGGGTCCCGGACTATGGCATTCGTTGCACGCTATCAGTTTTAATTATCCGAACAATCCAACAAAAATTCAAAAAAAGAAATATAAAAATTGGGTTCAAAACTTGAAATATGTCTTGCCGTGTAAGTATTGTAGGACCAATTTAGTCCAGAACTTTAAAAAACTTCCGCTTTTAGACAAATATATGAAAAATAGACATACTTTTTCGAAGTATATTTATGATTTGCATGAACTTATCAATAAAATGCTCGGTAAAAAAAGTGGTCTTACTTACTGTGACGTCAAAGAGAGATATGAGCATTTTAGAGCCAGATGCAACAAAACAATCAAAAATGATATTTTCAGGCCAAAAAAAGAAAATGGGTGTACTGAACCGTTGTATGGTGTAAAATCAAAATGCGTTATACAGATTGTTCCACAGGAGACAAAATGTAAAACTTTTAACGTTAATCGAAAATGTAAAACTAAACGAATGACTCAAAAGATTAAGAAGAACTTGAAGGGAAAGAACTAAAGTCGTTCAGTACCGGCATGGGCAAGTATTGTTTTGATGATGGCGATTTGTAGTTAATTACTTTCTCACATGTGAACGCTGGCTCAGGACATCTTTCACACGCTGGGCAAGGCGGACATTGACCAGATACATTTTCTGAAGAACTTTCGCGGTCATAAAATGATTGTTGTCGTTTCAGAATTTGATCGGATAAGATATTGGTGTTTCCGACCATATCTTTGTCAGAATTTACATTATTATTTGAATTGGTTTTATCGTCGCTTGACTTGACTTGATTCTCGCGATTGCCGTTGTTATTAATTGTAGTATTTTCAACGTTTGTTACACTACTGTATTCTTCATTTGAAGAATTAGATACTTGGGTATCTTGGTTTATTTCAGTAGACGTTTGAATAATGGAATTCCCGTTTTCATCTACCATCCCATCGTATAAATTATTTCCGTGGTCGTGAGCGTTGATCACACTAGGACACGCAGGACAAACCGGTGGAACTACTTGCGTCTTCAAGATATATTTGCTGTCGTAGCTATATGGGTCATAATCAGTAATGACAGTGTCATGGCAACCAGGAACATTCGGCATCCCCGAGCATTTTGGTACTTCAGCTTCTGTATCCATACTTTCTATAATGTCTGAATTATAAGCAACGACCATGTTCTTGTGTACACCAACCCAAGCAAAAATAATGGTGACAATCAATAAAAGTAATATTTCAACCAGATTTGTTTTGAATAACATATATAAATTATGTATATATATATAATTTATATAATAAAATTGATTTATGATAAAGAATATTATATAAATACAAGAAACACATGGCGGAAAAGAGACCAATAATCATTGGCGTCGACGAAGCCGGACGTGGCCCTTTATTTGGTCCAGTTTATACCGGTGCTGTTGTATTGCCCGAAAATGATGAGTTATTTGACAAAAGTGTTCTAAAAGACAGTAAGAAGTTTACATCTGAAAAAAAAATAAATGAAGTAAGTGAATATATTATTCAAAATTGTGAATATTATAGCGTTGATTATTGCGATCATCTAGAAATTGACAAATATAACATATTACAAGCAACGCAGCGAAGCATGCACAAAAGTGTAAATAATGTTATCGATAAAATTATAAATCACCCTCAAAATATAGAACGTGGTGTAGACAATCATTACTTGCTACGAAGTATTGTAATTTTAGTTGACGGTAACTACTTCAAACCATTTACTTATTTATACAATGATAATTTGTATCCTATTCAATATAAGTGTGTCATTAAAGGCGATAGTTTACATAAAGAAATAAGCGCCGCGTCAATCATGGCAAAAGTGTTTAGGGACAAATACATAAAAGGTTTCGTTGAAGAAAATCCAGATTATCAAGAAAAATATGGACTGTTGTCAAATAAAGGATATGGGACAAAGGTACATATTGAAGGTATCAGAGATCACGGTTATTCACCATTCCATAGAAGATCCTTCAAATTAAAAAATATATAAATTATATATTTACATGTTGCGAATTATTTATGATTTGTTAATTGGTCTCGGGGTTGGAATTAGTATGGGCGCAACAGGCGTTGGTGCTGGTATTCTCAGCGTGCCATTGTTAATTCAAACTGGACTTACTTTCAAACAAGCCGTCTCAGTTTCTATGTTAATGCAACTTCTTCCCCAATCAGTATTAGGTGTGAGAAACTATTGGTCTGAAATAAAATGGGGCGTATCGCTAAGAGTGATATTTTCTAGTATAATTGGAATATACATCGGTTCTTTGATTGTGATGAAAAATATTGTTTCTCAAACATTTCTATACAAAACATTAACAATAATTTTATTTTTATCTTCTGTCTATTTTTACATTAATTTTTGGAAGTAATCATTTACGCAGAACACATTTCACACACTTCATCTTCTTGTTGAGTGTGCGAAATATTTTCATTGCTCAAATTGGTTGACATTTGTTTTGTCGGTTCAATTGTAAACTGTTGTGCTTGGTGCTTTGCCTTGCGTCTCAAATAATAAATCCCTGTTTTTAATCCCGAATTCCAGGCATAAAAGTGCATAGATGTGAGATTTTTATAATTTGGGTCTTCTACCCAGAGATTCATTGATTGACTCTGACAAATGAAAGCACCCCGTTCTTTTGCCATATCAATCAAACGCTTCATTGACATATCCCAAACAATCTTGTACTTGTTTTTAATCTTCGGTGGAATAGAATTTATTTTCTGAATAGAACCCTTTTGTTCAATTATTTCGTTTTTCATGTCAACGCTCCATAATCCGGCGTCCTTTAACTCCTTCATCAAATATTTATTAATCACGACAAACTCACCCGCCAATGTTCGTCTTGAGTAAATATTGCTTGTAAATGGTTCAAAACACTCATTATTTGCCAAAATCTGTGCGGTTGACGCAGTTGGCATTGGCGCGACACATAAGGAATTCCTTACGCCAAACTTAACAATTTCTTTTCGCAGTCCGTCCCAATCATATGTGTCGCTTGGTTCTACTCCCCACAAATCAAATTGGAATTTACCTTCACTCAATGGCGAACCGGCAAATGTGGAGTATGCTCCATTATGCATATTTTGAACAAGTTTGTCTTTCATGGATGGGTCCATATCTTCATATTTGTTAACGTTCGTACCATATTTTTCTTCTTGAGATTTGATGTATTTGTCGATAACATAATAATAATCTGCGCCAAATACTTCGCGAATACATGACTTTGCCGAATGATAGTTTTCTGTTACATGCTCTTCAATATCAGGATTGCCGCAACTAAAATATTTAAAATCTGGATCATAATAATTATGACGGAATATTTCTACGAACCATTCAAAATATCCAGGGATATTTTTGAACAAATCAAACATAAACTCTTGTTGTAGAATCAAAACACTAGCATTTCTGGAGCGAGACAATTCATTGCTCTTTTTCAACGAAGAATAGTAAATCGTTTCAAATATATTTTTGTTCACTTTTTGAGCCTCATCGCTGTCGTAATCAATATCCATCTTGGCAAACGCATCTGCTAGACCCTGAACGCCAATGCCGATTGGACGATGGTTGAAGTTACTACGTTTTGTTTTTATCGTCGGATAAAAGTTCACATCGATGATTTTATTCAGATTCTCGGTAACAATACTTGTCGCCTTTTCCAATTTTTCATAATCAAATTCTTTTGTTTTCTCGTCTACCATGGAACTCAGACTAATGGATGCCAAATTACAAACAGCGGTTTCGTCCTTGTCGCTGTATTCAATAATCTCCGTACACAAATTTGAGGATTTGATTACACCAAGATTCTTTTGATTCGATTTCATGTTTGAAGCATCTTTGTACAACATATATGGAGTACCTGTTTCCATCTGACTGTCCAAAATCTGAAACCATAGCTCACGCGCTTTCATTTTTCTTTCATATTTCTCCTCTTTAACATAGTTCATATATTTTTCGTCGAATTCTTCACCATAACAATCAGATAGTCCTTTGCACTTATTTGGACACATTAAATACCAATAATCATCTGTCTCTACCATTTTCATGAACAAATCCGGAATCCATAGCGCATAGAAGAGATCGCGAGCACGCATTTCTTCATCTCCATGATTTTTTCGCAATTCAAGAAAATCTTCAATGTCCGCATGCCATGGCTCCAAATACATGGCAAAACTTCCACTTCGTTTGCCACCGCCGTTGTGGACAATACCATTGTGAATCATATAGTTATGTTCCTCTTTCATTTGAAGATCATACAACACGCCGTTGTATGTCTCAGTTTCAATTGATTTGATGCGGGTAAATAAATATTTTTCATATTTCAAGAACTTGACGAAAGAATCTTCTGGTTCTTCTAGATTCAACAACTCACAAATACCCTTTGTTTTTGGCACTCTTAAAACATAAGAGATCTTTTTAGTTGTAATAAATTCTCCGTGACGAATTTCATGGGTCTCTCCTCGCCTATCGCGAATGTATCCAGATGACAATGTTTCCATTTTCATGAGCATGAACCGCATTTGCTCAATCAGAACGCGCGAAGTGCTGTCAAATACGACTTCTTTGTGCAAACATCCATCACTCATCAAAAGTCCCTTCACAATATATTTAACCTTATTTTTAGGTAAGTTAATCATTCGCGTACAAACACTTTTTTCTTTATCAAAGTTGTATATATCACCATACTTGAATGGGAAATCAACACCGCGTGTCCAAATAATCTTTGTTGTGTTGCCATTTTCATTTCCATTATCACTGATGGTATAACGAATAAGTTTATGATCCAAATAACGTTTAAAGAATTCAATTTGCTCTGACTTTGTATGGGTTCCAAATGTAATTGAACACTGACGATTCGAATTACTCAAGTATCCATCTCCCAGCATGAGTCCATAAGCATAACAGTCGTCTTGCGTAATGTGTTCAACATCTACACTGTGTTGTGGAATGCTGTAAGCAATAATAGAATCTTCGTTCAAATTATTTGCTTCGTTGTACTCAATGTGCGCCAAATTTTTAGAAAGCCTGTTCTTAATTACCTTAAACGAAGTTCCCTTTGGTTGATTCAATACTGACAAAACCGGATGTTCTCTTGTGATTTTCATTGGCTCAATAGAGTGCATTGTTGAAATGCTCAAAATATCACCACTGTAAGCATGCTCCAAAACATTGCCCACAACTTCAAGAGCACCTTTTTCATTGTAAATATGGTCAACCCCGGTTTCCAAATATTGAATCTCCTTCGGACCGTTCATCGTATAAATATAAGTTTCTGGAACTATGCATTGATCAACATAGCGCGCCGTGTTATTGAAAACCTTCAGCATTGGTACCAATCCATTTGATGAACCATTTGTTCCTACGATTTTGGAACCTTTTGCGCGAACATCATGAATATGCAACCCAATACCACCAGCCCATTTGCTGATAGATGCACAATCATGTAACGTATTGAAAATGCCATCAATTGAATCATTTTCCATTCCAATCAGATAACACGAACTCAACTGGGGGCGGGTTGTTCCAGAGTTGAATAGAGTTGGCGTCGCATGAATAAATAGTTTGTTTGAAAGTCCGTGGTAACTTTCTTCCACCTTTTCTAAATCTTCGCCATGAATTTGAATTGCTACACGCAACCAAAGATGCTGAATGCGCTCATAAATCTTTCCATCAAACTTCATCAAATATGCGCGCTCCAATGTTTTAAACCCAAAATAGTCAATCAAATAATCATTCTCGTTGTTTATAAATGTTTTGAAATGTTCGCCATGTTTCTCAATAATACGCATAAACTCTGAACTCAAATATCCGCCATCATTGTTATAGATTTTAGTGTAATTCTCGGTAAAATCATCATTTGTTTCTTTTTGATGATTCGAAATACACAAATGACTGGCTAGATTATGATATTCGTAGTCCGTTGACGCAAGAGAGGCACATACTTGACAAAGCAACTCGTCAATCTCAGAAGTGTGAATATGATTATGTAGCTGATCAATAATCTTATTCACAAGTTGCGAATGATTAATGTTATTTTCAAATTTTTCACCAATTTTCTTTGTACGTTCTAAAATTTTCTTGAACGACAGTTTCTCTTGCGAACCATTGCGCTTGATGACGTACATTTCAATATCGTCGTCAGCCATATTTTCTGGGTATTCATGTTATAATCAAGATGAGTTTAAATCAATTTTATCTCTTATGTTGAAAAAAATATTCGGGTTCGGGTTAGCATAAAAATAATATCGGAAAGCATTTATCGTGGTGGTATAAATGAGTAATTGCATATAATCCAACCCACTGGACAAAAACAACATGAACTATTTCGCATAATATTTTATATTTTTTCAAGAAGCGATTGTTCAATAAAAAGACAAATAGAACAAATGATGCGCATTTAAACACAAAAAAGAATTTTAATCCAGAATATATAAAAAAGAACGAATTTGTTGTAATATCTAAAAAATATAGTGAATTATTATTTGGGAAACTATGAAATAAAAAACCGTTCACAGCAATAATGAACATTCCGTGCGAGTTGTAGTAAAATGACAAAACAACATACGGAATGAGTCCACACAGTGAAATAATATTCATCACAATTATAGCCATAACTTTATTAATAACCTTTAAACCACCTCTTCATATAAAAATTCTCGCTTATTTCGGGGTCCATCTCAAAACAGTAGACAACCGAGCCGTTTATTTTAGAAGAGATTGGAATCTGGTAACTGTCGTCAACCTTACCAAGTTGTGTAATTTTACCTAAAAACATGATATCGTTCTCAGAATAACAATGAAAGTTTTTGGGAACGATTGATAACCAAATATTTCTCCCAAACAAATTTGAAACTATATTTGTATTGATCTTATTAGTGTCGTTATACAAATTCCATTTACCGCGCAATATATCTTTATTGCTATAAACACTGGTCCATGTTTTATTATTGAACAATTCTACAATATTTATTTGATTTGTGTGTGTATTCTCTATCATCCAAGTACCAGTTACATTTTCTTGTGTCAAATAGACAAACTTATCAACATCAGTATTATTCATAATTGTAATATTGTGAAATTGTTCAAATAACGGAACAATTGTAAAATTGCTAAGATAACAAGGTGCTTTTTTACCTTCGCAAACGGTTCCGTTGATTTTCAGGGTGTTATTGATTACTTTTCCATAATAATTTTTGTCTTTTATATTAAAATAAAACTCATCTGTTTTTTCCATTATCTCCCACCCACCAACATATTCCGAATACGCCGTCGGATTTATATTAATCGTTTTATATACAGCCCCATGGGGTTGTAAATGTATAACATCTCTTTTGTCTTTTTCATATATTGCCCACGAACCTATAAAGGAATCTTTATGCAACGTACATTTCATATTTAAATCACATTTTCTATTCATCGCAGAATTAAATAAAAAAGACAAGTTTAACAGTTTTAACTTCATTTATTATTAAAACTGTTTTGTGTTTAATTATTTTTACCATTTAACCTAAAACAATAACCTCTGTTTCTTTTTGCTCTTTGGGTTTATTTGAATCTCTCGTTTTTGCCTTGTATTTGAGATAAGATTCTGGAACTTTTCGCTCTTCAATCACCTTCTCCCAAAACTCCCGGATTTTTGGTAAGGCACTTGCAAACCACTTCTTGTTTCGCGGAACATAGACACAAGAAAATGTGTCCAATTTCCAGTAAATATTCTTGAACCATCTGTATCCATTATGTTGTAGTTTAGCATCTTCAAATCCATATTTTTTGTAGACGCTCTCCGTAAATTCTTCCATAAATTCTTCCGAATTATTGAACAATGGCATATATTCATAAACCAATTCAACGTTGTCTTTTATTAATACGATAATCATACCCTTTTCTACTTTATAATTGTCCTTTTTATATTCACTATAAGACTCGTATTCTTTGAATTTCGTCTCGACAAAGTCGCAACTATCCAGCTGACATACTTCCATTTGTAGTTGCATTTGAATATAGTAATCCATTTTAGGTGTTTGTGTTATTTCGCGAGTCGTCGGGTTCTTGATCTCAATCATTCTTCCATTGTTTCTTTTTGATGTCACAATACCATCTGGCGATGCTGCCAGGCAAGGAATTATAGAGTGCTCTATACAACCAAATTCTTCCACTTTCACGTCATTATAGTATTCGTACAAGAGAACTGATAGTGGTTCATATTTATGCCCCCAGTTCATCGGCATTTGATCGTTCAGATTTGGTCGCACTTCAGCGTTTTCGTTTACTGGTAGTTGATGAGCACTTATTTTTTCGTAATACAACTGATTTCGCGTTGATTCTGTGCCAAATATTTTCCACAAATTACTTCCAGTCAAGTGCTCATTGCGAAATGTATGCCATTCTTTTGTTCGTTGCTCCGGTTGTGGACATTGTTTTAGGCGTTCAATTTGAGCTTCATGTTTACTTTCAAAATAATCAAACTTATGCAATTCCGATTTATGGGACCTCCAAACAAGCTCCCCCTTTCCTGTCAACGAATCAATAACTTCGTGATAATGTTTGTCAAATTCTTCATAATTTATGTTTTGAAACGACTGGTACACTTCCACCTTAAAATTTTCTTCAAACTTATAGTCATGATATTGTAAATTGTCTAAATTATTGACAATATCAACAACAACGTTTTTAATTGACTCAATTAAATTCACTTTATCTTCTTGTGTCTCTATAGATATCTCTGACTCATCCATGTTCATTACTTGAATATAATAAATAGTTATTGTTATATTCAATTTTTATTTAAATTGTCAATATATCGGGTTTATTTTTTGTCACCAATCTGTTTCTTCGTTTTTCGTTGACTTTTCTTATTGACTGCAGACAAGTTTTTGTTCAATGTAAACCGACGCGATTTTCCATTGAATAGCAGCGCGGGAATTTCTTCAATCATCCCGACTTCTTCATCATAAATGAGTTCGGACGTTTTGACAAGTTTCTTGCGTTCAAGAAGTTTGTTCACAAACGCGTTAAGGATTGATATTTCATCTTCATTGAGTGAATATTCATCAACATAATGGTTCGCAATAAATCCTTCGATTTTTTTCAGACGATCTGTTTTAGATAGCTTATTCCAGGACTGCTTTTCATTTGCGGTTTGCTCTTCTGAGAGAAATTTGTCTAACTCTTGTTGGCTAGATTCATGATCTATTTTTTTATCAATATCTTTGCCAGTCATGATCATTGTTCGGTATTTTAACGAGTTATATTCTTTACATTCTTTACCTTTCTCAGCATTCATAATCATATATTGTTAATAGTCTTTTAAACATTAATAATCATTGTTATAAATATAAAGAAATGAAGCAAATATGTTTCAATTCAAACAACTTGAAAAATTCAAGTCTCTCTCATGATGACGAATATTTCAATATAGACAACCAGTTACAATACTTACTTCGCTACGAAAAAAACGAGCTCGGCGATATTTCACTCAACAAGACGATTAAAAGAGAAATTAGCAAAAAGATGTCATCCTATAAATCGCAAGACAAAAAAAATGGAAAGTATGATGACGAGCAGCATATTTCATATCAACAGTTGCTAAACAAACTCACATCATCTGAAATGAAATGTTACTATTGTAATTCAAACCTATTTTTACTGTACCAAAAACGCGGGGAACCTATGCAATGGTCGTTGGAGCGGTTTGACAATAATCTTGGTCACTATGAGTCAAATACATGTATCAGTTGTCTAAAGTGTAATTTACAGCGGCGGACAAGTAATCACGAATATTTCAAATTTTCCAAAAACTTGTCAATAACAAAGATTTAGTTTAGATTTTTACCATGATCCCTTGTGAACGGATGAATCCAAATGGTGTCAGAACATCATTCTGTATACGTTCGTCTGCGATAAAAGAAACGAGTTTATTGTCATTTGAGATATTGCCAACATGATTGATACCTTTCAATAATAACGACTGTTCCACAATTTGTTCATCGTCTTTACTCGCCAGAGCTTCTATAAAGAAAACACTGTTGTCAAATAAAAATGACTTGCAAGAAATTACAATGATTCCCAGCACATTCATTTCTGCGTCAATATTAACAAAACAGTGTGTCGTGCAAGACAATTCAAATATCTTATTCTTTTCTAATGAATGTCCCAGCAATTTAGATATTTGTTCATTAATATAACTGACTACACTCAAACTTGTATCTTTTTTGAGCAAATCTTTTAATGAGTGAATCATTATTCATAAAGGAAATAAAAACATTTAAATACTTTTGATATAAGTAAAATTATCAATGACCTCAAAAATATATAGTCAAAACGATGTATTATTAAACAAGTTGTTGAACTTTTATTACCAAGATGATAATTTAAATGTGATGCTATCTATCATCAATGGTACGTCCAAAGTTTCCTTGCGTATTGTAGACTGGTTTTCTACAAATTATTCCAAAAAGTATTATACCATATACGAAACTCACAATAATCCTAGATTCAAAGTATATGAAGATTACAAGTTGAAACTAAAAGCCTATAGTAAGAAACGATTTGATCCATTTTGTCGATGGGACCGAATTCAAGTTCCAATTACAGAAAACAGCGAATATTGTTTTGAAACCACCATTGGTCAGTTAAATTTTTTCAAATGGGCGTTGGAGAACAGAATTATTGATTATATTCAAAATAACTATATTGACATTGAAACCGATATGAATGAAAATAACAGCATTTCAAAGGCGAAAACTACGAAAAATGAAAAAACTCGCAAAAAACGTGAAGAACTTTCTGTCAATGCGATCAAAACATTCAAAAAAGAAAAGGTAGAAATTACTGTAACTTTCAGTTAAAAAAATAACACCACATATTATTTATGACATGGGAAATATACAAAGTAATACAAAAGTAAATTTTGAATATATGCAAAATTGTATAGAACACCCAGATTCTCAAACTGTTATAAACGTTTTAGATAATGATTCGCAACACTGTTTGATACACACGACGGTTCATGCGAGAGAAGAAGAAGAAACCATCAATTCTCACTTAAAAAGTGACAAAACCAAACCTATTATTATTTATGGACGAAATTGTTGCGATGAAAAAGTTGTCAGAAAGCACAAGCAACTTCTCACTTACGGATTTAAAAATGTAAAAATTTATTTTGGCGGATTATTTGAATGGCTGTGTCTACAGGACATTTATGGAAAGGAACAATTCAAAACAAACGGCGATGAACTAGATATATTGAAATACAAATAAAAAGTTAAAGATAAAAAGTGAGAATACTTATTATGAATTTTCTTCAACAAACAAAACTGACAGAAGAAGAGTGGAAACAATTAGAAGAACCAATTCAAAATGAAAAAGAAATTTTGATTTTGAATATGATTCAAAAAGGATATTTTGAAATAGATGTCAAGTGTCAAACACACATGACGCTGAACCATTACTTGAAGTTAGATAAAAAGTTTGATCTAGAGATATTCGTTGGATTATTGCGAGACATTCTGGGGGCGAGTAATAAGAAGAATATTTTGAATATAGACAATCTCATCAAAGAAAAGTCAAAACCATCCAAAAAAGTGAAAATGACCACTTCTGAAAAAATAAAATTAGAAAACTCTTTCAAGTTGTTGAAAGATGGATTCAATGACAATATTGTGGAATACAAATTGTTGAATGAACTTCAAAAGTTCTCAAAACTGTTATACAAGGGAAAGAGCATTCAGAGTGATAAAAAGTGTCTCATTCATTTCATAAATATTTTTGTCTTACAAAGAGAATTCAAAGACAAATTGAACACACAATTGTTGGAAATTTCCGAGTTTATTGTAGCTAAATTGTTGCCTCAAGTCAATACTCAAATGGTGCTGAAAAATATTTCACTTCTTTATGAACACAACAAAATATTTGATTATAAAACACTTGAATTGTATCAACATCAAAAAGATATCTTCAATATTTTCAGAAAAAAACGGGATGCTCCGAAATTTGTCTTTTATTGTGCACCGACAAGTTCTGGAAAAACATTAACTCCAATCGCATTATGTCAAGATTACAGGGTCATTTTCATTTGCGCTTCAAAACATATTGGATTGAGTCTGGCAAAAAGTTCTTTTCATATGAAGCGGAAAATTGGGTTTGCGTTTGGTTGTACCGACCAAGAAAACATTCGCCTCAATTACAATGCTGTGCGTTCGTATACCACAACCAAAAGTGGGAGAAAAATACCAAATCATAAAGATGGAGTAAACGTTGAATTGATGATATGCGACGTTTTGTCTTATGAGAGTGCTATGAACTACATGAAACAGTTTAATGATACCAGTAATATCATTTTGTTTTGGGATGAACCCACGATTGGGCTTGACGTGCGAGAAAGTCATTTGCATAATATCATCAAAAAGAATTGGCAAATCAATGAAATACCAAACATTGTATTTTCGTGTGCAACATTGCCAAAAGAACATCAAATAGCACCGATTATTGAATGCGCAAAAGACAAATTCAAAGGATTGCAATTTAGTTACATTGAAAGTGTAGACCAAATATCAAACATTCGTCTATATGGCATTGATGGTAATGTGATTATCCCACATGATCACTTTGATGATTACGAAGAGATGTGTGCATTTTTGAATTATCATGGAACCAAATACTACAAGTTTTTTGATTGCAACGAATGCGCCAAGTTTTTGGTATTTCTTGACAAAGAGTTTTCTTGTAATTATGTTGATTCTAACTTTTGTCTTTTGGAAGATATTTCAACCTATAAAATTAAAGAGGTTTATGTTTCTGTTTTATTGGAACTTGGAAGTGATAAATGGAATAAAATCAAGGAATTATATGAAAGAAAAAAGACAAAGTCAAATGCAAACGATCTCAACGAAGAACATGTGGGAATTGATTTAACTACGAAGAATTCGTGTACCTTGACAAATGGACCCACCTTGTTTGTGAGTGACAATGTAGAAAATGTATGTAAGTATTTGTTGATGAAAGCAAATTTGGATAAAAATACATTATCTGGTATTGAAAGTAAAATAGACAAGAATCGTAAGATACTGAAAAGTTTGATCCAGATGAAAAATGATTATGAAGACAAGATTGAGTGTTATAAAGATTGTGACAAGGTTATGACAGATATGCGGTTTCCACCCGAAGTTATTGAACTACATAATAAAATAGAAAAGACACAGAGTGAACTCCTCTCGTTGTCTCTTGATAATATTTATAAGCCAAATACCCGGAGCCATTATAAAAAATGGTGTTTAGAACCAGAATTAACTTATGAAGATAGTGACATATTTTCGTCTTCGTTGAGCGATGAAGATATCAAGGAAATCATAGAATTGTATAACATCAAGACGCTTTATAAGTTAATGATGATGATGGGCATTGGTGTCTTTTCGAATAGTATCATGAAAGAAACAGAGAATAAAACTGTCCAAGAAGACAACAATAAATACATTGAAACGATGAAGGGGTTGGCAGAACAAAAGAGTCTTTACTTGATCATTGCTAATAGTGATTACATATATGGTACCAATTATCAATTTAGTCATTGTTACTTGAGTAAAGATATGAAGAACCTTACTCAAGAAAAAATTATACAGTGTATTGGGCGGATTGGAAGACAAGAGAAGAACAAGCATTTTAGTTTTAGATTCAGAACACAGGAACATATTGATACATTTTATGGTGTCAATGAAAATAGCATTGAGGCGGAAAATATGAATAGATTGTTTGTTTAGTTTCACTCCTTTGAACGATATGTTTTACATTTTCTCTAGATTGAAAGTTTAAAATGGGAAAAAATTGCGTTTTTTATAAACATCACATATATATATATATAATTTCAATCGATTTAAATAATATTAATTATTTAAACGATCCATTTCCTCATTGCGTGATTGATAATTTCTTTGATACACGCGTTGCAAATAAATTACACGGAAATATAAACTCTTTAAAATTAGAAGATGCAAATTCTAAATTTACAAATAAAAAAAGTTTACGCGAATATAATAAATATGCTTTTAGTAACATAGAAAAATTACCGTTATCATTGAAAAATGCATTTGTCTATTTAAATTCAAAAGAATTTATAGAAAAACTTGAAAAATTGACAGGAATATCTGGTTTAATATATGGAGATTTGAAACTACAAGGTGCTGGTTTGCATATAATAAAGAACAAGGGGTTCCTAGCAATGCATACAGATTTTAATACATATTATCACCCAACGCATGGCAAACTAGATAGACGAATAAATTTACTAATCTATATGAACAAAGATTGGAAAAGTGAATATAAAGGAGATTTACTTATGTATCATCTAGATAATATTTCAGAAGTAAAACGCAATCAACCAATATTCAATCGCTGTGTAATTTTTAATACAACAAATAAAAGTGTACATGGACATCCAGAACCTTTATGTGTCGATAAAGAAGATATATATAGAAAATCGATCGCGGTATATTATTATACTAAAAACGTTGATGGAAATGTAGATTTTGAAGGCGATGCTAAACACAGTACATTATGGCACAAAACACCTGATGTATAATTGACAAATTAGCTGTTATCTTTACAGATATTTCCTGATGTACATATCGTTTTTGTTTTAATATATTTTTTCAATGAGTCAAATTTGACCTTACCTTTTTTGATGCCAACAAAAAACAGATCCTTATGAGCTTCACAATAATATGTATCCCATACAGAAAATAAATCATTTAAATTCAATACTTCATTAAGGTCCTTTTCTGTAAGATTTTTGTAGTAATCGTACATATCACTTATATTTCCTATTGTACCGTAACTATTCTGCGGTGAAGTTCTTCTTGTACCATGCTCCTTTCTTCCAGTTGAAGCACAAGTAAATAAGAATAAACCATCTTCTTTTAACATATCATATAATTTTAAAAATCTTTATAAGTGCTATCGTGTTCAAAACATTCTGTCGATATTATTGTATCAAACGTTTCACTTTTAAAATATAAGTCTTTTGTTTTTGAAACAACAGTAACATTTGGTGCTTTCACAACATCATTTCCGTTATATTCACAATGTTTAAATAAAAATCTATTATTACCATTTATATCTCCTGAACCTACGTCTAACACCTTTTTTTTAATAAAATAATCTGGAAAAATACTTTGGACAAATAATGTAAAATCTTTTGCTTGATTATGCATATCTATGTATTTATATATATGTAGATATAATCAAAGGCATATTTTAAACTTATATATTATATCTCCGAAACCATCTCAATAAAGATTGTTTCTTACACACAAATTATTAAATTGAACATACGTATTAAATTAATTACTATTTAGACATAATTACATACTATTAATTTATGTATTTTGATGCATTTCAAAGTTTCAATGGTGTAAATAATTTGTTATTTTTTGAATTAAAATATCTCAATGTTATATTACATGACTAAAGTAGCCTTAGTATTTTATGGTATAACGCGCAGCCTTCGTTTTTGTAATGAGTCCATTCGAGACAAACTTTTGAACCCATTACAAAAAGAGGGATTATCGTATGACATTTTTTTACACACATACACGTTAGAAAGATATTCTAACAAAAGAACCGGAGAGAAACGAAATAATGTTGATAATGATGAATACAAGTTACTTCAAGCAAACTATATTCAAGTAGACAGTCAGGAAAAAATCAAACAGAAATTAAATATGAAACAATATAGAACTCATAAAGATCCGTGGAACACTGAATACAACTCTGTTGATAATATGATATTGGGTCTTTATTCCAAAAAACAATCAGTAATTATGGTTGAAAAAAGTGGGAATAATTATAAATATGTTATATTCATACGCCCGGACTGCCTTTATCTACATGAATTGAAATTAGAATTTCTCAGAGAGGCAAATAAAGATACAGTGGTAATTCCGGATTTTCATCTTTTCGGAAAGTATAAAATGAACGACCGATTCGCAATCACTACTATGAATACATACAAACATTATGGTTGTATATTCGACCACTTATTGGAAATTAGTAAAAAGATGTCTTTACACTCAGAAACAGTACTAGGACTCGTTTTAAATTTGAAAAATATTGAAGTTAAAAGAGTTCCATTTCGTTTCCGTCGCATTCGCATTGACGGAACTACATGTCATAGTGATAAATGTATTGCGTAGTTGTTAACTATTTCGGTTTAGAACTAGCTGAAACCTCGTGATGTTTTTGAGATTTTAAGAGAAAAGATTTTAGAATGTGATTTGGCTGTAAACATCATAGTGGAATACCATCAATAAGTTGTTATGAAAAAGAATAATGTATTTTTATTACACATTTGAAGATTTAAAACGCCGATAAAATTTTATTTTTCATTATCTCACCCAGCTCTGGAAAAAGGGATATTATCCCTTTTTTTGACCCCCAATTAGGCCGGCTTGGGAGGATCCAAAAACGTTGGGGTGAGTAAAAAAAAAAATTTATTATATATATGTATATGAAATTTTGTATCGTAGTAGCAAGATATAATGAAAATATAAAATGGACTGAACAATTTTCAAATGTAATTATTTATAATAAAGGAACTCCATTAAAAGGTAAATATAATGAAATTTATCTGAATAACGTTGGTAGAGAGGGCCATACATATTATAAACATATATACGATAATTATGAAAATTTATCAGATTACACTATATTTTTACAAGCAAACCCTTTTGATCATTCGCCTAATATAATATCTAATTTAAAAAAAATATGTAATAATACAGAATTGAATATTGATTTTGAGTTTTTAAGCGAATGGATTATAGAATGTAATTTGTCAGGTTGTAGTCATCATCGTGGAATACCATTAATAACGTGTTATGAAGAAATATTTAATGAAAAAAAGGAAAATATGAAATTCAAGTTTGGTGCAGGTGCTCAATTTATTGTATCAAAAAAAAAAATCTTACAAAAGCCAAAAACTTTCTATTTAAAAATTATTAAAATGTTAGAGTATAGTAAAAACCCGATAGAAGGATATGTTATAGAGCGGTTTCATAAATTAATATTAAATTAAATATTGTCGGCGTTTTAAATGTTCAAAGGTGTAAAAGATATTATTTTGTTTTTGATTGATGTTGACTTCATTGTGTTGATTGTAAAAATGAAATATAAAGAACGATTTATAATACAATGTTTTAATTTAGATCAAGTAAACGATGATTTTAAATCAAGAGAATAAATTTAAATAAATAAATTTAAATAAATATATTAAACAATAATTCATCCATGACACAAATTACACTTGTAACCGCATGGTATAATTTGAAATCAAAGTTCGATGTTAATAAATACAAAATGTGGATGCAAAACTTTTTAGGAAATGTCAATTCATTTTTCTTAGTAATATTTACAAATAAAGAAAGTTTTGAATTCATTGAACCATTTATCAAAAATCCAAAAATCAAGGTTATTTTCAAAGAATTTGATGATTTTCAATGCATGAAGTATGATTGGATTAAAAATCACCAAAAAAATAACCTTTTGAATGATAAAAGTCTGTTTTCAACCGAATGGAAATTGAATATGTTATGGAATGAAAAGATCGCATTTGTCGAACAAGTTGTTAATGACGCTCATTTTGACACAAGTTGGTATGGATGGTGCGATATTGGCTATTTTCGAGAGAAAAATACTAATCTAAAGTTGTGGCCAAATCCTGATAAAATTGACAATTTAGATATTAAAAAAATATATTACGCAAAAGTGGCAAACAATTTAAACTATTTAGTCAAATTAGCACTAGATCAAAATGAACAAGGTTTACCAAAACAAGAATTTCCACCATCTCAATTATCATTCGCAGGAGGGTTTTTCTTGGTACACGCAAATAAATGTAGTTGGTGGTATGAAACCTACTATAATCAACTTAAAAGGTACTTTGACTATAACTACTTGGTCAAGGACGATCAGATAATCGTATTGGACTGCATCGTAAATAATTTGCAAAATTTCCAAATTATACAGGAATCTGATCCATCAAAAGACAAATGGTTTGCGTTCCAGACGTATCTACTATGATGACGAGCATTTAAATTTAACTTTCTGAACATTATCATTTATATAATTTAATGAAATTAACATATAAACATAATTGTGTTTATTTGTTAAAATAATGATATCAATATTGATGCCAATTTACAATGGCATTGAATTCATAGATGAATCTGTTTCAACTATTTTATACCAAACTTTTAAAGAATGGGAATTGATTATTGGAATTAACGGTCATCCTATAAATTCTTCAGTATTTTTAAAGGCAAAAGAGTATGAAAAAGATAGTAGAATAAAAGTTATTGATTTTCATCCTATTAAAGGAAAATCCAATACTTTAAATGAAATGATCGAACATGCAAAATATGACTGGATAAGTTTATTGGATGTTGACGATAAATGGCTTCCAAATAAATTGGATTCTCAATTGATATATATGAAAAATTACGATGTAATAGGGACACAATGTAAATATTTTGGCGACTTGATTACAGTTCCAAATATACCTCTTGGAGATTTGAGAAATTTCAACTTTTTGAATGTAAATCCAATAATAAACAGCAGTTGTTTAGTAAAAAAAGAATTGTGTTATTGGGAAAAGTCATCACATGGAATGGTAGGAGATTATGAACTTTGGTTGAAATTATGGAGGCAAGGTAAAAATTTTTACAATGTTGCAGATATTCAAGTGCTCCACAGAATTCATAATGATAGTGCATTTAATGCAAAAGGAAATAATTTGAAAGTAAACGAAATTAAAAAAAAATATGTATAGTTCATTTTTACCATTTAATTAGAAAATTCATTTATCAAATTTTTGATTGAATTTTTTTTGGGGATATGAGAAATATTTGGAGTTGGACAGTTTAGTAAAATCACGTGGGTATAATCATCGCCACTAGTAAAACAAAATGTTTTATTATAATCCGGATCAAGTTTCCAGATATTTTGATGTGGGATCATCAGTTGCCTTATGAAAATCTGTAAAAATACGAATTTTATAAATCAAAATATATGAACAATATTTTCCATAATTCAAACGTCATTTTTGATCCAATCATACGGAAACAAATCATTCAATTCTTCATTGAGACCCCCTTTCCCCGAACCAAACCATTTACTAGGATAATAAACATAATTGTTTCCTTGATTAAAATAAGCACCCCACCAACTAAACGTGCTGTTTGCGATAATATTATGTTGACACAGTGACATAGTAATCATTTGTTCCCAGTCAGCCATCTTGTGATCAATATCCACAAACTTTATGTTTTTGAATTTGCTCACTAATTCTTCTTTTATTTTGTATACATCGTTCTTGTCTTTTAATTCGTAAAATAAACATACTTTCCAATCGTCCTTTTCAGTATCTTTTATTAATTGGGATAAAACTGTTCTATAATAATCCACAGTTTGGATTGGATGATGTTGTTGAATATGTTTATAATCGCCAATCCGAAAATGCACACTTACACAATCATTAAAAAAACCATTGGGGAACTTTTCCTTCACCGAACTTTGATGCTCGGAAAGCTTAATTAATCTATATATTTTTTCTTGATTTTCTTGAAAATATTTATAAGATTGAAAATACCCATACAACTTGATATTTTCATCTGGAAAGTTTTCACCTTGAATTTCACTAAACTTGTGGGATTGTTCGTGATAGACTAACTGTTTTAAAGGCGGTTTTACAAAAGAAGAAAGTGATTTTAGAAAAGTTTTCCAATAATAAGGACGAGTAGTCATTCCAGGCGTTCTGTCATGATCACTCTCTTCAAAATAAAAGGGCATTTTGTATTTGAGAGATACATTCAATGCAGTAAAAATTTGAAAAAGTTGGTTGCCTAAGCCACCCATTACATGCGCTGTTACAAACTTCATCGTGAATGAATATATTAGAATGTATTTAAATATATCAGTGAGAAATACATTTGATTTTAATTATTATTATACATATCTAGAATAAATATAATTTCTAAAGACATGTTCAGAATAAATCCAAGTTATGTATTTGTGATTGCGTCTTATAACAACGAAGCAAATGTTGATATGAATATTTCTAGTGTTGCGAAACAGTTATACAAGAACTGGAGAATCATCTATATAAATGATGCTTCGACGGATGACACATCTAACAATCTTCAAAAAGTTGTACAAAAATACAAAATTTCCGATAAAATAACTATTATTGAAAATGAAAAAAATATGAAACAGGCTTACTCAAAATATATCGCGTATCAATTAGTTCAAGATGATGAAGTTGTATGTATTTTGGATGGAGATGATTGGTTGCGAAGTGTTCACGTTCTTTCCATCTTGAATAAGTATTACTCGCAAGGAAGATACCACATTGTTACTTCAAAATTTGATATTTACGAGAATAATAAATTGAATGAAACAGGGCATCGTAAATATAGCAAAGATATTGCCTCAAACAAGCATTATAGATACGCAAACTATTCATTTGGGCATTTGAAAACGGGATTAGGAATATATTTCAAAAGTATACCAATGAAATGTTTGAAAATGAACGATGAATGGCTTGATAGATGTACAGATGTTGCCGAGATGGTTTGTGTTTCTGAATTATGTAAAGACGCCAAATTGATTTCGATACAAGATGTTTTATATGTGTACAACAAAAGCAATTCTATCAAATATTCAAATAGTTGGTATCATAAAAATAAAGAAAGACACAATGAAATAAAACGCTATATTTGTCAACAACCAAAATGCAAATATAATTTACCAGAAAGTTATATTATTCATATAAAAGACAAGTTCTCATTAGAAGCGAATGTGTATTGTCAAATGGATTTTATCAAACCAAAAAAGTGGGCTATTCACGATGCTTGCACTCCCGACAAAATACAAAATATTATTTCAATGACTGAGAACAGCCAACCAATAAGTCCTGTTAATGATTTACACAAAAAATTATTCAATTTATCAAAAATGAACTGCACACCTCCTGCGCTATCCTTAGTTATGAGCAATATTGAACTCTTTCAGAAAATACAGAACGAACAACCTGAACTTGATCATGTTGTCGTTTTTGAAGATGACATTTACAGTCTGAAAAGTTATCAAGAACATTTGTTTGTCAATGACAAACTTCTTGAAAATAAAGACATCATTTATTTAGGTTGTCATAACAAAAACTCACCTATCCCAATCTACAATAAGAACGATTCAAATATATATGTTGACATTCAAAATAATGAGTTTTTGTATTATGGAACATACGCGTTGATATTGAGTCGCAAAGCAAGACAACATATTTTGTCATGTGGTATAAATTATTTCATAGAAAATAATCTATCTTATGACATATTTTTAAATTACATAAGACTGATAGAAAGCAATCATTCTCTGACGTTTTACAAATATAAATATCAACTATTTATTCCAGATGTGTTGAAAGATGGAATACAAAAATCAAGAGATATGTCTTTTTACAGACAACGAAGAATCGATACCAAACAATATTATTCCACTACATCCAACATAACACGATTATAGTTTACATTCCTATTTTCAATGTCACTATAGTCCGGTTTCTGTGTCACTGTTCTAGGGTATGAAATATACCAATTGTCTTTTTCTTGTAATTTCATAAAGTGCGTATCAATTGCAAAGTATCCATTATTTGGTTGTGTAATAAGACGTTTAATTCCTTCGGAAATGTTATCTATCATTTTGTCGTAATAGTGACTGTTTACAATGTAACCAGTTGTAGTAAAACTTCTGGTGACCTTCAATATTGACTCATGAACTCTATGTGCACCTCCGCGTAAATTGCCTGCAATCAAATATACATCATAATCTATTTTTTCATCAAAAAAGGTTTGCATTAATTTTTGAAATAACTCGGGGTTTGTGAATTCAATGTCGTCTTCCAAAATAACAACATAGGGAAGTTTGTTCTTCTTTGCGTCTTGAATAACTTTCAAATGACTTAGAGAACAGCCAACTCTACCATGCTTATTTTTGATTGCGTTAAATCTTGTATAATTATCCCAGCCAACTTTTTTTAATTCATTTTCTACATGTTCTTTTCTATCGCGTCGTTTTTCAAGATTAATATAAAAAATATTTTCTAATTTCATCAATATTTTTGTTTATATTTTGTCTTTATATTGTTGTAAATCATTCGTCTTTTTTGGAAATCGTCTCGTCAAGGACATCATTATCAAATGCTGTGCTAACTTCGCCGAAGATTGGGCATTGAATATTGAGGTTCGGGTTTGTAGCAAGATCAAAATCATCGATGCTAATATCATGAACTGGTGAGAATGAGCATTTGTTTTTAACGTAGTTGTTGCACTTTGGACAAAATGGCGGAGGAATCTCGGTCATGACAAATGGTAGCTGGAATTGTTCATTTTTTAGTTGCCGAATTTTATCAAAGTCGTCGTGAAGCAACTCAATGGCGCGCATGTCCCAAATATTGTTGCTTATTTTACGAACATTCTGTGGTTGTGTGGTGATACGAACCGCCTTTACAATCGCGTTCATGATATTCTGGTATGTTTTGATTGTTGAATAGAAGTAATACAATCAGTCTAACCAAATCAATTTTTTATGAATTTCAATAATGATGACAACAAGCATTTATAATATGATATAACATTAGTATATTATAAATTCATGAAATTCTTATCTACACTAACACAAAGTCTTATTTTTGAAAACTTATTATACACAAGTCTCAATTTATCACAAGCGGTTTATTGTAATACCACTAGCTGGGATTGTCTCACTTGTTCTCCGCAAAATATGGTAGAAACCACATACGAAGCTTACGACGAGAAGACCTTGCTTGGATACAATAATCAATTAGATACTTTGTTTGCTTCATTTCGTGGAAGTTCAAACATCCAAAACTGGATTGATGACATTCAAATAGTTCATCATTGTATTGATGAAAGCAACAATATATGTCTGGAAACCGGATTTTACAAACTATATGAACATTTATACCCATTTATTTCTAATGAAATAGACAAATTTTCTCAAAAATACCAAACAAATCAATTATTACTCACTGGACACTCAATGGGCGCATCGGTTGCTTCTCTCTTTGCATATAACCTCTCAAAAATCAACTACAACATTACATTAATAACATTTGGTTCGCCGAGAGTTGGGAATTATGAATTTGTCCAAGATTTCGCATCAAAAAATATAACCAGTTTTAGAATCACACATTACCATGATATTGTACCACATCTACCACAATACAGACTTAACTATCATCACATTCCAAATGAAATATGGTACAATGAAAACAATACATATTACAAAATATGTAATGATTTAAATTTGGAAGAAGATGAAGAATGTAGCAATAGTTGCTACCCACTCTCATGTACCAGCACAAGCGATCATTTGAAGTATTTGAATATTACTTTTGGAAGTGAAGATAGTTGCTAATATTAAGAAAGACCATTATTACTTTTACATGTTGATAGACTGGTATAATATTTATCGCTACCACTGCAATTATCACCACAATCAAGTTCTTTGCAAGTTGTATCACCATTATAAAAACAATATTCACCCTCATCTTGAGTAACATTATTTTTTTGTTTGCATTTATTCATATTACAGTATGTTTTACTATCTCCACAATCATTGGACTCGTCTTGTTTTTTACATGTATCGCCAATTAAACAATACCGTTCATCATACGAATCATCTTCGTCATTTTTGTTTTCTTTGATTTTATCTTTAGCCTCTAAACAATTTTTTTTACTCAAATATGTACTAATGTGAATGTCATTGCAATCTCCAAATTTCATTTTTTCACATTTCTTATCATTTTTAAGACAATATATCATATCATCCGAATCCATAATTGTTAGTTTATCTATATCATCAGTCGTATAATTGTAATTAACATCACCATCTTCATCATTGGTTTCGTCAATAGCAAGAGCACCTTTCCATTCCTTACATTCTTTCAACGAAGTAAAACGATTCTGACAAGAATCATCAGGTGAAACTTCTTCGCACTTCTTATCTGCGTGTGTTTCGCCATCAATCAGACAATAGTTACCAACTGTTTCATTTTCTTTGTTCGCATCCTTATCATTATCTGCGTCAGTCTTATTATTGTCAGAATCATCTTCAACCAATTGTGGCGCTAAATTGAAAAATACGATTAATGCTAAAATAATAAACATTAAAAAACGGACCATAGAAATATTTTGATCCATATTAGTACGATGTGTTATATATTAATTGTTATATATTATTTTTTACCATTTTCGTCCCACATATTCCAGTCAATATCATTTTTATGTCCTCCAAAATAAGAAACACCCCATTTCTCCAACATGATATGGTTGATATTTTGACCGTTATATTCTAGTTCGAGCAGCAAACGACCATACTTATCAGTTCCTTCATTTTTGGTAACATTGACAATTTTTCCAAAAATCATATTTGTAATATAGTCTTTTGCCCAATGAGCAACCTTCTTTTCTTGTGGGTCTTTTGAACGGATTTCGGCGCAGTCATACCCCAACATACGAATGTTAAAACGAACACGCTTTCCATCCATGATAGTCGCAATAGTAACAGTATCCCCATCATAACATTTCACGATTTTACCACGACCGATACTTGGAATAAATTGTTCGCAATTTTTGTAATCACACGATTCAAGTTCGCTGTCTGTTACCATGCTAGATAATATATAGTATAAAATATATTTAAGTATTATAAATATATTAATATAACATGTACTCATGTAAAAAAATCACCATGTTCAAAGAATATTTTATAAGTATACCAAAAAATAAAATTTACCCGACATTTGATAGATTTTCACACATGTTGAATGATGAAGAATTCAAACAGAGTGTCGTAGAAGAGTTAATTGGTGAATTTTCTTCAAGTGGATTTATTGCTTTTTTTACAGTTGTTGGTGGGGGGGTTGCTATAACCATTCACCCGGTTGCTGGAAGTATTGTATTAATAATGTCGATCGCATATGGAAGTTTCATAAAGGTTTTTTGTGGAAGATATTATAAACAAAAAAGGTTGCGTAACAAATCGCCTGAGAGAAATTCAACGCAAAAAAAATTGGAAGAAGGAATTCTCAATGTATTCAAAAAATGGGGTACTTCTTCGTCAATGAAATATTTTCGCACCAACACTGGAAAATATGGTTTTATTAGACTTACTTCTCAACTAAGTTCCAAGAAAAGACGGGTCGCTCCACTCGTCCAATCTACAAGTGAAATTATAGAAAGTTCAAAATAAAATTTGAAGGCGTCTTTTGATAAATATATTTTTTATTTTTGAAATTACTCACATTATTGGGATAGTATTGCTGAACATATTCACCCATGTTTTGTGTTCCCATTGACCCATTACACTGTGCGCATATTGGCAACAAATTAGTATTATTTGCTTCTCCACCATCTTTTTCTGATACAATGTGTCCATAAACACATGTATTCATTTCTATTTCTCTATCACAGCAACATATACATAACGCGCGCCGTTTGTCTTTTCCTACAAACTCGTCCCAAACTGAACTTTTCACCGACTTTCTGATGTTTGCCTTTCTAGGTTTCCTAGGTTTAGTAATTCTTTCGCCGGTTTTGATGAAGACGACATCTTTGACCCATTGATACGCATGATCGTACGATTCGTGTGCATACAACCCAAGATATAACTTTTCACGAGCACATTTGCTCATCATTGATTCGGTGATAGATTTGGAATTGGGGTATTTGTCTATCGTCCACGCGGATAACTCAATATTTTTAGCTTCTATTATTTCTTTTAATTCATCTGCGGTTTTTATATTAAGTTTTTCCGTTAAAAACCCCAATGCTTCTTGAAAATAATTGAAGTAGATGTGTGGTCTGCGGGCGTTTTTGCTAGTTGACCACATATCTGGGTATTTATTCTTAAAAAATTGTGCGACTTCTTCCGGAATATTTTTGTCGATTGATTCGGGGAACTCGGGGAGTGGTGTATTTTTATTGATGATGTTATAATTATTTATTAATTGCTCCATGCTGTTTACTTGTTCAACTTCCACAAACACTTGAATATTATGTGTATTGGTCAGTTTACGCAACGCCTCAAAACGATGTTGTCCGTCTACCAGAAAACAACGGTTTGTTTCTTGACACTGGTGGATATTGATAACTCCGTGAAAATCGCAATGCCCATTATTCAAAAGTTGTTGTCTTTGGTAATTTACAATTTCATCTACTTTACTCTCATCACGGATACGTTGAATATTCGGCAGTTCTATACAACAATTGAGGAGTTCTTTACTCATAATTGAACATATATATTTATTGTTAATATTGATATACTTGGCAGAGCGCTTGATGATATTCATTTATTGTTTAAAGACAAATACATTTAATTATGTTTTGTATTTAAACTCGTTATTATATCACTTTTTCATAATAAGAATCCTTGCTCTTTTTATAATTGTATATATTGTATAAATCGCAAATGTGATATTTATTTTCAAAAGAATTCGAAGTATCAAGATAAATTCACCATACATTTCTTCATTATTGTTTGTATATTCAATGACAGTACTATTCAAATATAGTCCCAACGAAAGCATTGAAATACCGGATATCAAAAAAAGAACATGTTGTATTGGTGCCTTGTCTTTGTAGTTTTTACTAAACTGAATGATTAAAATGGATGCTGTAATAATGGTCACGATTGTCCCAGTAATGGAAATAATGAACCACACCGCATTTTGTGGTTGTTTTTTTGTCTCTGTCTCTCTCATTTTCGCATCCATTGTATATATATATATGATTATTTTTGGATGACCAAATCATTTTTAGTTTTTCTAGTTCATTATTATTTTTTTGAATATTAATGAACATATTTAACAATCAACCTATTTTTTAGATATTTTGAATTTTATTGGGAATGTTAGGAATGGGTGCTAACCATGAAAAAATTAATTGCTGTATGCCAATCCGCCCATACCACTCATAATTCTAAGAACATTGTAGTTTCTGGCGTAGACGCGCACCTTGGCGGTGTTTACGCCCTCAACACAGGCGTTCGAGAGAACGAGCTGAAGGGTGGCGTTGTCAATGCGCGACATATTGCAGGTGCCCGACGGCTGGTGCTCCTCCGGGCGGAGCGCGAACGAGTAAACGTTGACGCCGGTGTCCGGAGCACGCGAGTGGTGCTGCCACGGTTGAACCTGGTCGAAGTAGGTGCCCTCACGCTCCGAGAAGCGGTCCTGTCCGTTAAGCTGTAACTTGGCAGTAACAACCGGATTCTCGCCCCAGCAGTGCATGTCGAGCGAGGTCTCGGCGAGGACGAAGGTGCCCGCATCCGAAACTCCCGACGAAACACCCTCCTGTCCGTTTTGGTTCCAATCGTCCGCGAACCCGGTAACATCGGCGGCAGTAACATCCGCGGCACCCGCGGTTTCGAAGAGTTGGTTGGTGATGAACGCCTCCTCGCCCATAACACCGAGTGGGCCACCGAACGCCTTAATAGAGTTCGGAAGAGCATCAACGGCATCGGTGTAGTTGAACGGCTGAGCGCCAAGAGCCTTGTAAAGAGTCGAGCCGGCAGTGAGCGAGGCGCAGTAGTCAACATTGGCATCCGGTTGGACAACCCAGACAAGCTCCTTACACGGGTGGTTGAAGTTGAGTCTGACCTTGTTAGACGACGAACCAACCGACTCAGCGCCAGTGAACTGAAGCTGCTCGATAAGGTACTCGTGCGGGTTCTGGGCCATGCGGCGTCTCTCGTCAGTGTCAAGGTAGACGTAGTCAACATAGAGCGAAGCCGAAACGAGCGACTGAGCGTAAGCGCCCGAAACCTTAACATCGCCACTACTTCCTCCCTCAAGAGTGCTTACAGCGAAAAGGCACTCGTCAATGGCGCGGAGGTCAAGGTTAATCTTGACCTCGTGGTATTGGAGGGCAATGAGCGGAAGCGCAAGACCCGGGTTGGAGCAGAACCAGAATTGAAGCGGGATATAGAGAGTGGTCTCCGGAAGAGCCTTTCTTGGGGCGCAAACTTGTCTCGGCGCCGACGAATCGCACGGACCGTCAACATCGGCGAACGACGGATCGGTAACGAAGGTGAGTTGGGTGGTGTTACCAACCATCTTGTAGTAACCAGCCTCTTGGTTCTTGTCCATGGTGAGCTGGCACCAGATGTGCATCCAGTCACCGTATTGCTTCTCAATTCTCTGACCACCAATCTCAACCTCAACGTTCTCAATAAGCTGGTGACCCGGGAAATCGAGCCAGCGAGCGTAAACTTTGTCGTCACTGAGACTTTGACCAATCTCAGGAAGAGTGACCTGTAAGTAAGTTCTGTAAGCAAGATCACCATTTCTCGAAACGGTGCAGGTTACTCTGCGGCCGAAATCGGCCTGTCCGTTGAAAGTTTGCTCAATGGACTCCATAGCGAAGTTAGTGTGTCTCCTGTAGGTCACCTTCCAGAAGGTAATCTGCGGATTACCAGTCAAGTAAACATCCTGCGCGCCGTAAGCTACTAATTGCATTAAACCACCACCCATGATTTTCTGTTATACTATACTAAAAGAAAAAAAAATATTTTTTTTCAATTTAAATTAAAATATTTTGTAATAAATTTGTTCAAAAAATCCTCGGTAAATACTTGTTTCTCTTTACTTTTATGCTTTGAAAATATATAACTATTCTGTTTTTTTTTAACAGTCCAACCATCTTCAATTGCGTTAAAAACGAAAACCATTTTACTGATATCTTTGTTGTTTTTACAATGTTTGCTTAGATCTATCTCATTCATTTGATTATATTTTTTATTTTATATTTAAAAGAAATACACAAAAGTTCTTATATGTCCGAAATTGAATCAAATTATACACTAGACAAATTATTCTCAAATCAAATCAATTCGTTTAAAGAAGAAGAAGCTTTGATTATAGAGAAATCTAGGATGAAAATATTATCCATTGAAAATAAAATAAAAGCCTGTAGCAGAAAAGACAAAATTAAAAAATACAAAGAAAGGATACAAGTTCTGAATAAAAAAATGAGTGTTTCTCATAAAAAAATGAATGAGTATCTACTTTCCAATTCAGAACATTTATTTGATTATTTTGTTACAAAGCAAAATATTGAAAAAAACAATAATCCCAAAAAGGCATTGGATAATTTCTTTAGTAAGTCTAAAAAAGAAGAATTCATTTCACATAGCAAATGTAGTCGGAATATGAAAGAATATCTAAAAGAGAACAATTTTGATGTGTACATTGAAAATTATCATTATCATAACAATACTACCGACGAATGTAACATATGCACTGCATGCAACGAGGGCGAACTTATAAAATCTATATATGACGGCATATTGATTTGTAATAAATGCTTTTCAACTGATAAATATTTGATTCACAATGACAAACCAGCATATAAAGAACCTCCTAAAGAAATATCATTTTATGCCTATCGGCGCATAAATCACTTCAAAGAGATACTAGCACAATTTCAAGCTAAAGAGTCAACTGATATACCAAACAGTGTAATTGAAGATGTCAAAAATCAAATAAAAAAAGAAAGAATAACGTTACATAAACTCACGAGCAAGCGGACTAAAGAAATTCTTAAAAAACTGGGATATAACAAATATTACGAACATATAACATTTATAAAAGACAAAATGGGAATAAAGCCACCAATTATGAGTCAACAGCTAGAAGAAACGCTATGTAATTTGTTTATAGATATTCAAGTTCCATATGCTAAATTCTGCCCGAGCGACCGTGTAAACTTCCTCAATTACTATTATACACTATACAAACTATGTGAACTTCTTGATGAACGGAAGTATTTGCCACATTTCCCTATGTTGAAAGATCAAAAGAAAATAGAGCAAGATGAAATATGGAAAAATATTTGTCAAGAACTAGGATGGGATTTTATCCCTACTCTTTGAAATGCGCAATGTTGTTTAAGATGATGATAATATGACGAATATTCATTATATTATCAATCAATTACGATTTACTTAAAATCCGCCAGGGAATCTTACTAGATTCGCGCCAATACCGAAGCCGGCACCGGTTCTGGCAGTTTCTCCCATCGACGGAATGTAAGTGTCAAGAACCGAGAATGTAGCGGCGGCGGTGAGGGCAATCAAACCAATTTCATCCAACTTAAGTGAAGCCTTCGGAATTGCGTAGCACGCGATAGCTACCATAAGACCCTCTACTAAATATTTAATAACCCTTTTTAAAACTTCTTGAACGTTCAACATCATAATATTATAATATATAAATAGAAAAAAAAATATAAATAACTTTATTCTATGATATAGATAATGTCAGAACATATTGATTTGCTAGATGAAGATAAAGCGATCGCCGAACAAAAGTTTGCTTGCTTGTCTTTTGTTTCACCTGAGAAGATACTAAGGGATAAGAATCTTTACTTTTTTGAAAAATTTACCGAGCAATATAATTTCAACAAACAAGCCGAATTGTTAACAAAATTTTCAAATTATATATCTTACAAGTATCAGCTAAATGCGGAAGATATCATGAACGACCTCAAAGAGTTTTCTACAATTGAGAAAGATTCGATGTATGAAAATATTCAAGACGATTACAAAACTTTCATGGACAAGAATGAAGACAAATACGAGTCGCAGTTCAACAAGGAACACTCGTTTCAGACATCGACGAGAGGCTTAAAGGTGAGGGGTGTATTTCCAACACAAGAAGAGGCTGAAATGAGGTGCAAGATGTTGCGCCAGGTTGATCCAAATCATGATGTGTATGTTGGTCCGGTAGGAATTTGGATTCCATTTCACCCGGACGCATACAAAACCGGAAGAGTCGAATATCTTGAGAATGAGCTCAACCAACTTATGCATGAAAAGAATCAAAATGAAGAGCAAGCGAAGTTGCAATTTGACAATCGGGTTAAAGAATCTAAACTCAAGGCAATTTCAGAAAATATGGAGAAGGCCAAAAAAAACGGAAATAAGCTAACACAAACAATTAATGAAGATGGTGAACTTGTTGGAACAGATGAGGGTAACAGTCTAGAGAAGAAGTTGGGTGTAAACGCGTCTATGGACGAAATCAAGAAGGAACTTTTCGAAGGAGACAATATTGTTACTAGTAAGACAGATCATGGTCTCAGCGAACTGACAAAAAATTGATTTCGGTGACCATATTTTTTAACACCGCAAAACATTATCCTCATAATTCAAGATGGAAAAGGAGAAAGAAACAAAACAAGTGACGAAAAAATCAAACAAGTGTAATATTTGCAAAAAGAAAAGTGTAATAAATATAACATGTACAAAATGCGAGAAGATATTTTGTATTAAACATCGCTGTCCTGAAAACCATATGTGCGTTCATGATTACAAAAAAGACTTTGAATTATCGGAAAAAATAATATCATCCAAAATAGAGGTCATTTAATTTAGTTCACATTTTTATAAAAATAAAAATTATATTCACGTTTTATTTTTATTTTTTACTATTCGTAATATAAATGACAACAAGTGTTGTGTTTGATGATATTGATTATTCTCAAATTGAATACGATGCGAATGCTTCAGTAGATGAAGCTATGTTGACGGATCCGAGTGCGTCTATTATTGCGTTACAGGGCTTGCGTATTCTAAAAACCAGAGAAACCGGCGACGAAGTTGTTGTACCGGATACAATAGGTCGCGCTGAAAACCCAATGACAAACTTCAACGAAACATCTTATGAGCAATATAGAATGCGACGAAAAGCAGAAGTTTTAAAATACAATAAAAATAGTACAATAACCAAGAGAACACATTACTCTGCGTTGAGTTTATCACGAAGGGGGCAACTTTCAAATACGTCTGTTGTATCTTCCAGATGCGAATCGGATATAATACGTGTAAAACCGGCAATAAATTCAGGGGTAAAAGGTGATAATTCATTATTGTTCTATGATCAAAATGTGACATTTATTGAAAAGTTATAGTAATATTACTCATTTCTTTTGGGGGACAAGACATTCGTCGATTCGATTAAAAATATCACCCGATGTACATACATCATCCTTAAATACTTGTATACATTGTCGCATATTGTCGTCATGTCCTATGTAACAATACATATCGTCCTTGCTTACAAACTGATTTTGCGAATATTTGCTTTTATCAAATCCATTATTTTTAGGCTTTGATTCTTCTTTTTTTTGCTCTTTTTTTTTACTTTCTTTCACAATCTTGTTATCTACAACAATTTCTCCATCTTTTTTAATAGTCATTTTATCCTTCTCTACAAGTTTGTCTTTTTTCTCAGTAACGGTTTTGGTTTCTTTCAACTCTTCATCGTTCTCCTTTATTTTGACAACGTCTTTGGATATAGTCTTTTCCACCCCGAATATTTTATTTAAATATGCCATGATATCTTTTCGGTAATAGTAACAAGCTCCTGCGGTAAGTAACAATATACACAAAAACAGAAAGAAAAGAAGGTTAGAATTAGCGGAAGAATGATTTATATCTTTTATTTGCGAGTTTACATTATTATTCACACTATTTGTGTTCCTGGGGTAGTCGCCGACAACTTTTTTGGTTTCAGAAACATGCGAGTCAAATAAAGAGGGTGACCAAGAAACTGACGCATTTGACTCAAAATTGTTGACATTGGTATTGTATACTTCCTTTACTGTATTCCGAATGGTATCTTTCATAATTATATTATGCGTATATAATTATGAGATAAAATCTAACAAAAAACGTTAATATCTATCCTTACAAATTCATATAAATATTGTGATATATATCCATCTTAGTATCTTTGATACTTGTTTCATTTTTCACACTCTTTACTTCATGCTTTTTTATTTGCTCCATGACAACATTTATATTTTCTTCTAAGTTCGTCATTTCATCATTATTTTTCAAAATCGCAATGTCATATTTTAATTCTTTATGTAACACTAATAGTTCAATTGTATGACATATTAAACTAATTCTTTTTTTGTTTGTAGACACACAATATCGGACCGTGAATAAACTATATATACTCTCCACTATATTTTTCAAATTTTGAGAACATCTTTCTTTGTTCATAACCGCAAAAAGAGAATCCCACACGATCCATATTATATTGGTTTCTAAAAGTTTTTTCTTATTTTCATATAAACTTCGTGACACACAACCAATTATTTTCTTCTTTTTTCTACATAAAATATCATATTCAATTATCCAATTTAACCAATAAATGATATCAACTTTTTGTTTTGACACTGTAAGATGATATACAAACTCGTTGAATGGGATTAAATACTCGACAGGATCGCCAGGCTTGTATACTAAATCAACGAATGATGTATTTGGTGCCTTTAAATTCTCATATAAAGATTCTATTTTGAATAAAAATTTATTCTGTAAATGGTCTAAAATAGTCAACTTATCTGAACATGACAAAACTGTAGTGATAGAACAGAATATGATACGGATTTTTTTGTTGTTCCGCACATTTTGTATTGTATCGTCTCGACCGATGATATCGCGAAATTCAGAATACTTTTTTTCTATGTAAAGTGGCAATTTTGGATTATGAATGTGTATATACTTGCTCATAAGAATAAAAAATGTATCCCATATTTCCAATAACATATTGGAACATAGCATTTCGCACGTCCAAAAAAATGCCTCTTCCCGCTTATTGTAATATATCGAATTCTGCAACTTTTTGCTCAATTCGGTTTTTTTCAAGTTAGAAAAACTTGTTATTTTAAACTTGTCTCGTGTATCTTGTATTACCACCTCATGCGTCATATTTAATAACACATATTATAATGTAAATAGTTAACCGAAAAAATATAAAATAAATATATATTTTATATGAATTTTTCCATATTATTGTTGGTATTAGGCATCATCTATATTTACTTGAACTTTGTACAAAAAGAATGCGAATCGTTTGAAAACAAAGTGAAAAAGGGAACTACCCAAGAAACTATATTTGATGAATTCTATGTATTTTTGCTAGATGACTTATTTTATAATTCTGAATTTTATGAAAGATTCTGCAAAATTATTTTACATTACTCCAATAGTGTCTACAACAATCACCTTTGTATTGGCATTAAACATGGTGGACACATCAACGAGATTCTTAAACACAACATCTCAATGTCAACGATTTCTAAATCAAAGTCAATCATTGATTTATGTAAATACCGTTACAAAAACAATGATTATCAATATATTGACAAATACGAAACAAATTCCTACATATTCAATGAACACGAGTTCACTCATATTTCATTAATCGATAGTGAAATATATTACACGGCGAATCTAAATGGCACTATATACAACATATCAAAATGGCTTAGCAACCGCGGGTATTTATTCATTGATGTATTCCAAAATATTAATAATTTGAAACAACATTTGACAAACAAAGACAACGGGAAATTCATAAAAATAAACTACACGTATAGTGACAAAATAAAGGAAATTAGTGATAAAAAATTCTATTTTACAGAACACATCAAGATTGAACAAGAAGAAAAAATAAATCGCCACGAACTTACTTACCACTCGAACGAATACTTGAAAAATGTTGCGCAAGAATGTGGATTGTCATTTGTAAAACACTATGATACAATAAGCAATGTTGCTGGTCGCGGAGTAATTGTATTTCAAAAAGTATGAACATCAAAACCATTAACGTTTATACTTGCCAATTGACACAAATGAGTCCAATGTATAAATCACGAATATTCCTAAAAAACAATAAAGCACAATTTCGTCATTCTTCTTATTTGTCTTTATTTCTTTTTCGTCTTCAAATAAATTGATAATATAATTTAATTTATCCAGTAGCTCGTCGCGTGTTTCATTGCCTATAATTTTATTGCGCGGATCGCCAGACACCTTGCTCATATTCAAGTTGTTGCTAATCAAATAATCAGTAGACACTCTCTCATTATGATACAGGTCTTGCGACGATTTCACTTTATCTATTTGTTGCTTCACATCAGTTTCTAGTTCACTTGCGTAAAAATCACCAAGTGTCTTTTCATTTTCACTTTTCAAACTTTGCTCTAAATTTTTATGTATACTTTGAATATCGGGAGATGAACCCATTAGATCTTCTTCATTTTCAGGGCGCCCACTTGTCATTTTTTTCAAAAATTCCGTACTGAGCTTCTTCTGCGCACCAGTGTTAATTTTATTGGAAAGTTTTTCATTTTTTTCAAAATCAATTGGGCTGGCAGAAAATGCTAGACTACTCATTTACTTAATAAAATAAGAGATTAAATTTTTATCTTTTATCCCTTATTTTATATTGTAATATTATAAGATAATTCAATCATGAAACGAGAGAAAAAGAAACCACATACAAATTTCAATATATTTATAGAGCATTTATATGCCCTCAACAATAGTAAATTTTTTGCGGGAATTATCATGCTGATAATGAACATAGGATCTAAATACATCACTCTTGAACTCAGCAAATCGCAAGAAGACTATGTGAAATATACTCTGGGGCGTCAGATTCTTGTATTTGCGATTTTATGGATGGGGACGCGCGACATTGTCGTCGCTCTCATACTTACGTGTGTATTTGTTGTTTTTGCGGACTATTTATTAAACGATAATAGTAAATACTGTGTAATACCTAACAAATATAAAGACATTGTTTCACAGCTGGACGAAGATGGAGATGGGAAAATAAGTCAAAAAGAGGTAAACGACGCAATACACATACTCAAAAAGGCGCGAAAAAATAAAAATACAAAAAATAAAAGTCAAGTTGAGGATATGTTCGTAGCAAAATGGTTATATAAAGAAAACTTTATTTAATTTTATACTCATAGTTTATAGTATATAATTAAAATGACAACCACTCCGGAAACTACGAGACAGAAATTAAATATGGAAGAGACAACACCAGCACCAGCAACAACACCAGCACCAGCAACAACACCATTAACACCATCAACGCCAATTGATTTGAAATTACAGTCAAAACGAGATATAAAGATTGTTAAAAATCATTGTGTTTTTTACGATCTGTTGATGGAATCAAAAATAGATGAACTTTTGAAATCAGATGTTAAACCGGGGAAAAAAAAAAAATATTACAAAGAGTTATTTGACGACATTTACGACGCTGAGGGCGAGCTTACGTATAGCGACAAGGAGCTGATTAATAGATTTTTTAGAGATAATAACCTAAAAAGTAGTGACACATTAATTAGTTATTTTATAAATTCCACTGTGGAGGGGGTGGCGGAACTCGCCGAAGAACGCAAACGCAACAAAAACACTCTTTTCGTTATACCTGTTTTCTTCGATGATGATAAAAATATATACGAAGCGAGTATTGAACTGTTCAATCAAAAAGATAGCAAACTTTTGCGTAATCATGAATTGTACACACAATTTTACGAAAAACGAAAACAAAATGATGAACATGATGATGAACATGATGATAATATCTATTACCTCCCATGTCTTCTTCCAAACCCGAAGGCAAAGACCAGTGAAGATGAATATGTGAAAAAAATTAAAAAAGAACTTGTCAAACTTCAAGATTATTTGAAGGAGGACTTTCTAAAAAAAATGGATGATGGTCAAGACTGGGAAATCTTCAAAAATATAAGCTTCTTCTGTGAACCAGATAGTAAGATTTCATTAAAGTTTTACGAAAAAAAAATATCAGCGAAAAATATTGAATATTTAAACAAACATTTGTTCAAGGAATTGCTAAAACTCAGAGAGAATATCCAAGAAGGAAAACAAAAGTTTGTAGAAACCGAAAAAGTACATCAACCTATTGTTTTAAAAAAAACAAAAAAACAAATTGATGAAATGACTGGTACAGATAAATTTTTGACATTTCTTGTTCAGGAAGTATTGTCCGGAGAAATTCTATCGGAATTCAAACTTAGCGAAGTGATAGACATTGAAGGAGTTCATAAATTAAAAATAATGTTCAAAACCAAAGTCAAAACTAGTCCGGATGATTTTGTTGTAGCACTATCAGTCAATTATAGATTCACCCGGAAAAGTATACAAGAGTCTCATTTTGATTTTACAATTGATGTTGGCGAAAAAGATAAAATAGAACAGTACAAAAAAGGTAAAGAGTTATCTAAAATATACTGGAAAATAAATCCAACAGGTAATTCCGACAACAGTTCTTTGCCATTTTCTACAAAAAATGGCGAAGAAAACGACGAAATATATTTGAGGATAACTTCTTTAGGATTTCTAAAAAGTGCAACCATTTACGAGAAAAAACGAAACATTTATGAAAGTGTAATGAAAGGAGTTGTTCAGGTCCAACCCACAAAGGACGGATACAAGGAGCTTCAAATTAGTAATTTTTTACGCGACCTGAAACGACAGAACATCTACTACTTGGAAAATTTCAAGTTCACAATGGAGAGTTTCAAAAAATATCTCGCACAAGTTAACCCTCGGACTTCAACCAATGTAGAATCTCGTAAAAAAACCAAAGGCGATATCAGAAGAGATTTTTTTGATACATTTACAAATAAAAGATCCTTAAATAATTACTTTATGTTTTGTGCGAACGATCGCAAATTTAAAAAGAATATATTGACAAGTTCTTACAATGACGACACCCCACTTGAAGAACAAACCCGTATTAAGACAGAAACGATCAAATCGTTATTGAAAGAATTATTCAAAAAAGGATCTATATTTTACAAAAATGTGCAAAATGTGACAAATAGTGACTCTAGTAAAAAAGATGGTACTACTTACAACACTTACCGAATAAAACGCTTCAATGACGACAAAACCCGTATCTCATTGTCAGGTGACGATACACGTACAATTCGCGCCCAATTAGCAAACAATGGCGTTAAAAAGGACTATATAAACAAATTTTTAGTAAATGACGCGGATAAAGCAATAGTTCAGATATATTTAGAGAAAGACGACAAGGACGGATTATTAGATGGTAATACAAATTTTTTAGAATTGATAAAGCCAAAAAAAGTCAATTGTTCAACGCGTAAAAAACTTGTAAAAAAAAAAGTCGGTGAATTTATTAAAACCGCGTCACGTACGGTTAGTATGAAAATGATGGGATTTATCTGAATAAAAAACTAATCATCATAGAACTCCGATGTAACGCCGTTTTGTTGTATGTATTTCAATATCCTCAGTATGTCTACTAACCGAAGGCGAGTGAATATACGCTCCAATTCGTCATGTTGTAATTTACGAGAGTTTGAAAGCATATTATAATCAAGTTGTAATTTGTCACTCCTATTTTTGTCGTATAAAAAGAATTTCAATATGAAATAACTCACCAACTCTAAATCGGTCTCGTGGTCACAAGACAAACTTGCGAGATGAATGCTCCTATAGTTTTTGATTGTCTCATTGACTTGTTTTATTTTACCACTTATGTTATTAGAAAAATATAAATATGAACAAATTTTATTCTGTAATTCGCTAGGTAAATTCTCTATCTGAAATCTCTTTTTCGCATTCATCTTAGTTGTAGTTATTCACATATTCTAATATAGTCTATACTATTTAATTATATTGCCAGAGATATAGTATTTTTGTCAGAACTTCTTCTCCCCCTTCCACGCTTATTTTCTGAAGATAATGAATTTATTTCATCCATAGAAATTGTACTATTGTTATCAACATTGATGTTTTTATTTTTATCTTTGTTTAAATTTGACAATATGTTGTCAATATTGGCTGTTTCAGGACCTTTCATTTCTTGTCGCATTTGTGGACGGGAATCTCTGGGTTGTTGTTGCGGCGACGGAGTAGCCATGTTTTGACTATTTTGACTACCAAAATCATTCATAAAGTTACTTAGACCGGGTTGATTATCTTCCATCGAACTCATTGCAGCCTTTGTAAACTGACTCATCAAATCCGGATTTTGACGCATAATATCATCCATGCCAGGCAAAGCCGATTTAAACATTGTATTGGTCATATGGATCATAATACCAGAAGACGCTAATTGAAATAATAGTTTGATTTCAGGCGCCATTTTTGCCTTTGATTTATACTTTTCATGTAATTCCGCAAATATCTCATCATAATCATCAACATTTTCATTTATTTGCTCTGACCACCCATCTAATTTAATATCAAATGGATCAAATTTGCTATTTAAAAACTCAAGACCCGTGATCATCGTGGTAAGAACTTTACCTTGAAATTTCATAGAATTTGATTTTTCTTTTTCGTTTATCAAGAACTCGTATTCTCCTTTCATCTCGTCCAAATCATTGTCCATAGAATATTTCTTGCTTAAATTCGCACCTTTTTCTTCTAATGCCTCTAATTTTCGCAACAATTCAAATTTTCCGCGCAGTAATTCTTGTTCAGTTAACTTTGTAGACTTTTCATTTGAGGTCTCTATATTGATCTGATTGATATCTTTGAAACCGTCCCACGAGTCCATATTTTCATCCATCTTGGACGTCCCCTTTGCTATTTCAACCGCAGGTTTGTTTAAAAAACTATTCTTTGCCTTATAATCACCGCCAGTAGAGTTTGTTGAAAATTCGGGTTCAATGCTTATGGCATTCAATTCATTCAAATCGTTCAGTTCTTGTTCCATTGATTTATTACTTGAGTCGCCGCCGCCATTTTGCGAGTTTTTAACTTTTTCGTTCATGAGCAATTCTATACCGTCTCCGAGACTTGAGCTTACCGGTCTAATATCGTTGTCAATACTTTTGTCTATGCTATACGAATCTCGTGGCGTGTTTGACAGAGCATCCAGATTGATCTCCTGGATATCCAACGAAACTGTCTTGTCATCACTACTCATTTTATTTAATATTTTTATATTAATCTTTAAACTTTAACTAATTTCATTTATTCTTTTGTTTCTTCATCTATACCTTCATATACTGAAGTTGACAGATGACTGTTTTTGATGGAATAATCCAGGACCTGTAAAAGACAATCAGATAAGTCGTCCTTTTTCTTACTCTTTTGAAAGAAAATCAACCATTCCGGATATTGCTTGCTGCATATTTTATCAGCAATTACCTTACTCAGTTTCTTTCGCTCGGCATATGTCGTCTTCTTCTTACCCAAAAAGTGTTTCAATTTGTTAACCGCGTTGTAATTTATAATTTGTTCGTGTTTGTAGTTTTTAGTTACAAAAAACATAATTAATAAGCTCTGAATTGATTTCATCTTGATGGCGTTTTGACCAATTTGATTCTCTATAATGATTTTGTCAAAGACAAATTTCTCCAACAATTTCGTCATGGCTTCATTCATCCGCATTCCAATCTTAACATTATCAACCTTACACGCGTTTTCATCTTTTTCACATAGTTCCATGATATTCCAATCAATGATAGAAGATTTGCCATCCACCTCTTCTATAGAAATTACTAGATACGCTAAGTTTCGTATTCCGACATCAATCGACAAAAACAACATTATTATTATTTTATAAAACTAAATAGTTATTAAATAATAATATTTATTATATGAATATTTTATCAAATATATTTTTTACTTTTTTATTGTAACTTTCGTATCATTTACTTGAAGAGTATTTGGGACATAAAGATTGCTCTGCTTACTATATGCACGTTGATTACTTTTCATAACTTCAAACGCAGTTTTCGTCATAAGTTTGCGATAGTCTTGATTTGTTGGTAGAGCTTTGGATTCCATGTCTATAATGATTCACTATATTTTTATTTATTGTACATCTCCGTCTTCTAATTCTAACGCAATATTTGAGGCACCCTTCAAAATACTGATAATGTCACTTTTGTTCATTGAACTTTTGGCATGAACGCCCTTTCCAGCCAGAACATTTTTTAACTCTTTTACAGTCATTTTTTCATAATTTTCATCTGTTGAATCAATATTTGTTTCGGCAATCTGGTTTTCTACACTTTCTGGTTCTTCCACGCTTTCCGGTTCCTCTACACTTTCTGGTTCTTCTGAAGTTTCTTGATGCCCCATAAAAATGTTTTCAGATTGTTCAATATCTTCTTCCTGAACACCTTCGTATTGTTTGCCGTACTCTATTTGTTTAGAGTCTTCCTCTACCGGAACCATATTAATCATGCCTGAAATCGTTTGTTCGTCGGTTTCTGACTCTTCTTCTAATATCGATTCATCGTCGCATTCCGAACCACTTTCTTCATTTGTTGTATCAGAATCATTATTATCATTATTATCATCATCGTTTTCGTCGCTACTATTTTGATTCAACTGCGTTAAATCTAATCCACTCATTATATTGTTTGCCCCCATTACAATAGAGTTGCTTTCATTATTTACAGCCATCATATTGTTTTGTTGCGATATCAACGTATATAACGTTTTAGCTTGTTCTGATTGAGAGTATTCAAGATTGTCAATCTTACGTTTGAAATAATAACAAATGAGTGCAATTAATAGTAAATTGATCAAAACGCTTACAAAGAAACCAGTTATATCAAGTAGATTTGATAACATTGTTCTTTTATTTTATAATTTTGATTTATATTTATATGTATTTTTGAACGAAATATTATTTCAATAAATCTTCCGGATATTCTAATTGTTCTAAAATCTGATATCCACCGTTGATTTTAGATATACCATTTACTAATTTATAACAATACTCCAGTTTACCATCTTTGTTTTGGTTCACCATCATTTTTTTATTTGTTACATTTTCGTTTTCTTCAAAGTTTTCACATAGATTGATATAGTGTGTGGTCAAAACATAGTCTACATTTGTCTTGTAATTATTCAACCCTTTCAAATATATTGTAGCACATAAAACAGCATCGCTCGGATTTGTCCCGCTATAAATTTCATCAAAAATACAAAAATGTTTTTTATTCTTATTTTTCTCAATAAATAAAATAATTTCCTTACACCTTCTTGCCTCTGCCTGAAACAGACTGTCGCGGTTTGAGGTGTCCGGTATATTCAAATAAGAATGGTAATAATCATACAACGACATTTGACAGCGAGAGTAACAACCACATCCCAAGCTTTGAGATAAAAATAGATTTAAAATGGTAGATTTAATTAGGGTTGTTTTTCCAGACGCATTAGGTCCAGTAATAATCAAATTCTTTCTCAAACCAATATCATTTGAAATATTTGACTCGGCAATGTGAGGAATGTAATACCCCCCCTTTATGATTGGTTTCGTATCTTTTTTGAATTTACAAACATTCAAACGTTTCTCTTTCAATAAACTAGACGCATTGTACATGTCGTGATTATAGTTATTTAGATACATTAGAAAACCAACAGTCTCGTCGTATTGAGAATCGTGATATATATCAAAATTACATTTTAACAAAAATCCAATTTTACCATATTTACTCATTTTGTCTTTACACTCGCAAATGTTGTTCAATTGAATCTTCATTTTCCCAATGTTTGCCTTGTGATTTATCATAACATCATTAAATTGGCGAAACGTCTTCCTTTTCCCAGTGTTCTGATATATTGTATCTATTAACTCTTCGCCTTCATTCAAAAAGTGCTGATATTTCTTGGTAAAACGAATCATAAATTCGGTGTTCTTGTAAAACTGAAAGCAAGAAATGATATTATTATAAACTGACATGAAATAGAAAAATATACTAGTTACCAGATACAAGTTGCTCTGGAGAGAGTTTTTGGTGAAATTCAATACACCCTTAATGATATATTGATTTGTTATTATTTTTTTGACAACGTTTAAATACTGCGAAAATCCCAACCGTAATCCTTTTATATAAAGGACAAAATATGGAATAATCATACCTAAAATTGGAGCTAGTAATGAAAATAGTGGGCTGCAGAAATTGTATAGTGCTAATGCTTGGAGAAAGGGTACAATTGTGTTCAAATATTGAAAACGGTGAAACTGAACATATTGATATTTTGATAAAAAATTCTGTTGTCTTTTAAAGTCAACATATTCTTCTATAAAATCATCCATAGTATTTTCATGATATTTGTATTTTTTCAGAACTTTCTGAGAATCTTTCAAGTATTTTTCATCTAACGAATGCAGAGACGACCATTTACCTAACAATAAATTGCATTTACTTTTCTTCTCCGCACTTTGATTATAAATATGATTCAGTATATTATTGCTCGCGTCTGGATTGATCTCCAAATCTTCTTGAACAACGTTTGTTAATGTTCTGTGCTTGCTATATTCAATCGGATGTTTGAACTCATATTTTTGTAAATAGTCTATGTAATTTTGGTCCATTATTAATTTAAGCGCGCATTTATTTTTGAATACTTTAACTTATTTTGATATAAAAATTTCCATATAATAATGATGTATATTCTATGGCTTCGCAAATATTACAATATGAATTCTTTATACAAAAATCTATGGAAATGGACAAAACCGAATGTAAATTGCCAGAATATTCGCAAAAACATTTTGAACAAGTAAAAAAAAAACTCAACATAAGAAAGGAAATCTCAAAAGAGCCGCCTATTAAAGCGACTACACTTGGCAGACAAGAAGAAGTGATCGCAATCTTATTCAAACATTTTAATAAAATTACCGAGAAAAATTACGATAAACTGAGTGATGAAATATTTTCCCTTATTTCACAAAATATTTCAGACAAAGAAAAGGTATGTGCCACATTTTTCAGAGTAATTATAAATAATTCATTTTTTTGTCATTTGTATGCCAAACTCTTCAAGAAGTTTATTGAAATAACGGATGAATTTGTCAGTGTGTTTGAACATCAAATATCAAGTCATGTGAAAGATATTAAAAATATTCTTTATGTGTCTCCAAATGAAGACTATGACAAATATTGCGACTACGTGAAGCAAGTTGAAAGTGTGAAAAATTTTACAAGCTTTCTAATTCAGTGTTCAAATCAGGATATTTTGAAAAGTGCCGACATATTGGAGTTGGCTATCACATTCCAGAATTATTGTTTGTCCGAGATTGACAATATTGATAATTTACTCTTGAATGAAATATATGTTGCAAATATTGCGCTCATCTTCAAAGATGGGAGGAACGCATTTTTCAAGGATAAAAAATGGGATGATTTTATATCTAACCACAAACGCCTCGTGGAATCACAAGGACGTGGAAAAAACAAAAAAATATATTTCAAACTGTTAGATATATCTGAACGTGTTTATAATTAAAATTGATTGATATTGATTTAATATTTTATAATTAGATATATTATATGGATCAAGAATACAAAATACTCTCAAGATTCGACGACTATGTCGAATATATATTTGACGATATGTTGCTAGACGAAGAAGACGAAATGACAGAAAGTGATATTCACCATATTGAGATTTTTGGTAAACCATATTCAATATCAATGGGCAAGTTGAAAAAAGAAGACGAAAATTTGGGGTACTTCATATGTTACCTTTTATATGGGAAAAAGGTAATTCGTAAGTTGGGTATTTATGAAATAAAAGTCGCCACAAATATAATGGCGACATTGAATCATCGTGAGTTTGATTTTGAAAAAGAGCAACTCATATTATTCGACGAGTATTATGAAGATACTGAAAAATTACAACCATATATGTACAAAAAAGAAGATACTGTTCCAAATAAAACGGTTATTCTTTTGAAAGGAATAGACGCAGAATTTGAAGAAGATGTTCAACAACAGAAAATTCTTCTCAAACGACTACAAGCCCGCGTTGAAAAAAATAAAAATAAACCTGAGAAGACCCAAACAGTTTTAGACATATACGACAGATACATAAGTTCTCTGTATTCTTTGACAAATGAAGAGTCAGAGAAAAAAATCATCAAACAGAATCTGAGAAACAGTTTTAAAAAAAAAAAAGACAAGGTAGATGGGAAAACACAATTTGATCTAGAAAAAAGTATTCTTCACGAGAATCTGATGAAGCCTGATGTTGCTCTTGATGTGTATAATCTTATCATGTTTGAGTTAATGGCAGAAATGAAGATAATTATAATTGAAAACGAAGATTTTGACTTTCATTTTTTGAAACATAAAGAAAATGCGAACTATGAAAAAATGAATAAACTTGATATTTATAACAGGTTTGATCCAAAAGATGTAATGTTTATTCACAGAACAACTAACGAAGACGAAGAGACGCAATTGAAGATACTGCAATACAACGGCAAACTATTCAATTCATTTGATGATTTAGCCAATGACAAAATTCTCAAACTCATTGAAGAAAAACTTAATGAAAATTTACAAGAGGCGGAACATCCAACGCGTTTTGCATATTTGAAATCGGCTGCCGCAAAAATACAAGGCAATAAAGAAGAACCTGAAGAACCCGAAGAAGAGCCAGAAAAAGAGCCCGAAGAAGAATCAGAAGAAGAGCCAGAAGAACCAGAAGAGCCAAAAGAACCTCAAAGTCCACAATTTGAGACTAAAGGAAGTGAGTCAGGTGATGATAATCCGACCAATAAAAAAATAACCTTCAACAGGAACCTCCCACCCAAATTGAAATCATCATCAAAATAAACATTTCCAATTCGGGAGCAAATATTATTATAATAAAAAATAATTAACTAAATATAAACAAAGTCACTATTATAATAATATATTATTTTTGCTTGACCATGCCGTCCAAAACAAACGACGACGAGTTAAACGTGTTAGCACATCAATTATTTGACAAAATTTGTATTTCCCAGAAGAACATTAATTTATTGGAAAATTACTATGAGGAAACCAAGGATTACAATACTGAATACAAACCGTGCAGGAAAAATTCATCTATCGACGCGGATACCGCGAACTACATTAATTTTTTTACCAATTATATTAAAAAAATATGTTTTGAGTACAAGAATACTATATTTAATATCAATATCTATACGAAAAACTACGAAGACCTTTCCAATCATATTTATATGATAAAAATGGCGATTGTTTGTTGTCTATACGATAAAAAGGGCTTCAAAGACAAAGTATCTCTAAAAATAGATTTGTATCTCACTGGACTCGAAAAAACATTACCATTAGTTCCGGGAACACCAATCAAAAAACAGCACGCGAAGAGCGGATACTCTATTTTCAGCGATAATATTTACGTTTGCATTTATCGTAAAGAAGAATGGTTCAAATCTCTGATTCAAGAGCTTTTTTTTGCGTTCACGATAGATTTGGAGGATGACAAAATAAACTTCAGGAATATATTGTCGAACAGTTTTCGCATTGATGACCCATTTCTCATCGGAAATTCTATCGTAGAGTTCTGCGCAAGATTGTTTAACGTAGCGGTGTTTCTTTATTTCGACAAAAATGTCAAAGAGTTAGATTTATTCAAGAAAGAATTCAGAAAGATGACTCATAAAGAGCAAATGTTTTCAGTTTCGCAGGCACATAAAATATTGAGCCATTTTGGATTGAAATACCAAGATATATTACACAAAGAACAAGAAATAAATCCCGAAAAAAATCATGAAAAAAATCAATTACAATTGACGCAAGAAAAATACAAAGACGAGGGTGACTTATTTTGCTACTATATCACAACAAGTTTATTGTTTATCCATCAAACAAGAATGATACAATGGTTCAATTTTGAACAAAACAATTTTTTCAATATTAAAAAAAGTGAACGCGAATTAGTCATTTTTTGCCACTATATTGCACATTGTTCGAAAGATGACATCACTATCAAGACGTTTGAAAAAAAAGAGGCAAAACAATCAACAGAATCTAACATTTCCAATAATATTCGGTTCTGCTATTATCGCATTTAAGAATGAGTCAACAATTGACCCATTTGTCGCCTTTTATTATATAACATGACTAATATATCGTCTTTCATCGAGTTGATAATATCACTTTCATCTTTATTTTTCAAATACCTCTGGAATGATTGAATAATATGTGGATATGTTTGTTTATATTCATCATACCAATTTTCCAATACAACTTCGTTATAATTATACATGTCATCTACTTGATCCTTTTTATTTTGAATTTGCCAAGAATCGTCCTTGTATACCATCACATATTTACCTTTTATTGATGATATATAAATATTCATATTCTCGGGCTTTTCAATATTAAAATGTACCTTTTCTATCAATGTTTTGATACAATGATTGCAGTCGTTGATGCAACTTATATAATCGCGTTCTGTTAGGTGGCTATAATCAGTGTTATCGTAGTTCAACAAATATACATTATTAACAGCATTATTTACATTGGTAAGATTGTACTGTGTAATATTATGATTGATATTTTGAATTTTTAATTTATTGGTCAACTTGTCAATTTGTTTTTGCATTTTTCGCAATTCTTGATTTTTGTCTTTTATAGTTTCGTTCAATAATCGTGCGAGTTCTTTCAGGTCTTCATCTTTGTTATGTTTACATGAATATTTTATATGCTTGCTCAAGGATGAATGGTGTTTGAACACTTTGTCGCAATATTTACATTCAAACATTTTGGTTGTTGGTAAATTACATTTTACATCCATACAAATTTCCGAACATTTTTTGGATTCTTCGTCTATTTTCATATTGCTAATATCGGCTAATTTTTGGCTAAATTCGGCTAACTTTTTTTTATGTTTCACCGTATTAATGTGTTTCGTGTAACTACTCTTAACTTTCGCATCATAATTACAGCAATTACAGTAATATAAACTCATATATATAACAACTATTTTTTATTATTTAACTACTTTTTGAAACTTTTTGAAACTTTTTGAAACTTTTTGAAACTTTTTGAAACTTTTTGTTCAAAAAATATTTTAGAGCATATTAATGAGAATATATTTTACATATTATAATTATCCTCATCATTTATGGTAATATTTTTAAAAAATCAAAAATGGCTAAAAATGGCTAAATTTCAACGCGTTTTTAAAACGACTCTTTTATGGTAATGAAAATAATTAATCCATAAATAGTTTGTATCTTTTATCGCGTTATTTTAGATTTCAAAAAAATGGCTAAAAATGGCTAACAAAAACTATAATGTTTGGGGTTTGTTATCTTAAAACAGTCAAATGATTTGAAACTTTTTTATTCGGCACATTGGTTTCAGTAAGGTAAAAAAGTGTGAAATTTGAAACTTTTTGAAACTTTTTGAAACTTTTTGAAACTTTTTGAAACTTTTTGAAACTTTTTGAAACTTTTTCATTTACATATATTTTCCTTACAGTATATGATAACATAATTTATATTGTTATTTATTGAATTGTTACCATAACTTGAAAAAGTTTCAAGTATTTAGGCTACATTTCGGAAATTTTTTATGAGGGGGGGGGAGAGAGATAAACAACTTTCACAGAATTTCAAAAATATTTTTTTTTATTTTTCCATTTTTTGTTATATGGATTTTTGTGAAATCAATATTTTTGTTAAATGTATTAAACAAAATATATAATATTGATTATTTATAAAATGATTAGTAAGTTATTAATCGCCGACGTCAATGTGTCTGACGACATGAAATCCCTTTTGAACAGTTTAAAAGGAGACGATGTTCTAATCACTTATTACAACTACAGTCAAGGATTCATTGTAGAGAATAAGAATTTGTTGGTTGATAAATTACTAACATTGATCCGCAGTCACTTGGAAACATCCACTGTCAATTTTGAGCACCTATGTTTCGTAAATGTTGAGCAAATGAAAACTCCAACACATTCTTCAAAATATAATAACGAGAATCACGCGATTTCTGGTATAGAAAGCAAACCAGATGCGCTTGATTCATGGAACTTTATGGGTAAATTGGTCGCCGACATCGCAAAGACGACTGAAATCCGAAATATTGATTTCATCGATATTGACCATTTATGTTTTCCGAAAGAGCACGCAGTTATTTTTGACAAAATTCAAGAAGTAACAAAAGATGTGGAAGACCGCACTATCAACTACTTGAAAGTCGGTGAAGAAGACAAGGAGACCATTTACAAGAGTAACAATTGGCTACACACAATGATGACAACCTTTTATAACGATGAAAATAAAGTCTTACTGGACAAGTATTTCAAGATTAACAATTCAAATATTGGGTTTTTGAATACCAAAATATTAAAACCACGAAATTTTCAAATATACGATAGTCACGTTCCCAGCATTGATTTTGAGAGCGGTACGTTGAATGTTTCCATTATTCCGTTGTATTGTTATGCAAGTGACGCTGACTATGACCTGATGGGAGATTTCATAAAGTCTTTGAATAGCAACACCATTTTGGAATTCATTCATATTACTGATACCATGGCAGAATTCAAATCTAGAATGATTCATATACTCGACAAGTACTGCGGAGAAAATAAAGACAAAATAAATAAGGTGAATGTTGCGGTTTGGTTAAATCCGAATATAAGTAACCAATCATTAATGTTTAGCAACCACATAAGCGCCAATATTGACCAAGAATTAGCAGAAGTTGTCATTCAATTAACGACAAATAATACTGAAAATGTTGACCAACTACAGAATCACTTTGTTGTCCAGGTTAATGAGGCATTTATTGAGTATTTCAATATGAACGTTTATGACAATATGGATGTGAATATTATTAATTTTGAAATATTCAACATTTCGGATACTTACAATACAAATTACAATCTTTTTTGCCATTTCCTACACAATGATTATTATGTATCCACGCTTGTCAATTTCAATCTGACATTTATCACGTCATCAGACATCACCGATAATTTGTTTGAATTAAGCGATAAAATAGTAGATTTTGATGAAGAAGGTAACATAATAGATGTATCACAAAGCCTTTTCAAAGACTCTCAATTAATGACAGATATAAGCAATAACGAAACATACCACGACGACTTGTTTATTTCAAATACAAGTCACATTAACAAAAGTATTCAATACAACAAAGATATAAATTTGGCGACATATTTGTCAAGTGATGGTCCAGAGATAGACAAATTTATGAAGCAAAATGTCATCACCAATGTCATTTTGTATGACAGAGAATTGCGCGAACATTTGTCGGATGTGAGGGGGTGCCTTTTGCCGAATACATTATTGCTTACTTTTGATAAACAAAATACTTACCAAGATATCAAAGACGGTTTGCTTAGATTAAATGAGTTGAATGGCGTTCAAATTAGTAATATTGCACTGTTCCAAGATAATGATTCCAGAAGCAAAACCTATAATTTTGTCGGCGAGGAAACGAGCATTGTAAAATATCCGATGATGGATGACCCAAGTTTGAATACATGGAGCAAATTCCAAGATTTTGTTTTATTTCTTGACACAGAGATGAATGTCAAATATTTGGACTTGATGATGTGTAAAATATATTCAAATCCAAACTGGAAATATGTCATTGATACTATCTCGTCCAATTTGTCTTCTTTGGTAATCCGATCATCCGAGAATAATACAGGTCACACCATGTTTGAGGGTGACTGGATTTTGGAAAGTCCAGTAGTTGATGTAAACATGATTAATTTGTATTTCAAAGAAAGTATCAAAGAACTAGATATTCAATTGGGTGATATTGGCGAACATGGTGACCAATATTTCAATAAGATTACAATGAGACGACATAGTGCAATTCCAGACGACGCCGCCGGGAAACCGGGGCATATGAACGTGGCAGAAATAGAAGTTTGGGTCAATGGTACCAATGTAGCATTGAGTGCCAATGGTGGTGTTACAGCTTCATCTTCTGACTTAGGTAATAATACAAATGCCAATATAAACGATGGGACCTCGAACATATGGCATACCAATCTTGGGAATGTCGGAGAATATGTTTCTATAACAATACCTCAAGACTACTTAATATGGGATATTGAGGCTATTGTTATGTATCATCGCCCAAAAACTCAATATGGTGGCGGTCATCGTGAGAATGGTTGCGCATTAGAGTTATACAAAGACGATGTGCTCGTTAGTACTATTTCAAATCTTTCAAACTTCTCGCCGTCTTGGACGACATTTTACAGATTTGACGGTTACAGTATTAACAATGTCTCTAATTTTTCGAATACATGGGATGGAAATAACATTATAAGTTCGAGTGCGTCAGATTTGACATATGTTGAATATAACGGAGAAACTCCACCAACACCATCTGAAGGAATGGTATTTCCCAAATTGACAGATTCGGATTCGAATGAAATTAGTGGAAACTTGTATGTTAGTGGCGGTAAAACATACATTTCATATGAAATAACATCAACTAGCACAATAAATTTCAGTCATGATTTGAATAACGTAGATATTTTCATTGTTGCGGGAGGTGGTGGTGGTAGTGGTAGTCACACGGGACAAGGTGGTGGAGCCGGTGGTGTTGTAGTTGGTACAGGAATTAACAGCATTACTTCGGGTGAACACACAATTACTGTTGGAGATGGTGGATCGGGAGGAACCTCGGCTTCATCTTGGGCTTCAGAATCTGGCGGCAATAGTGAGGCATTTGGATATATTGCGATGGGTGGTGGTCGTGGTGGAGGTAATAATACTAACGGCGCAAATGGTGGTAGTGGTGGTGGCAATGATCACAAAGACTACAGTTATTACGGTCGGTCGGTTGGTTATCATAGCGATACCGGAACATTTGAGTTTACGGGCGGGAGTGCTAATTACAACAATGATTCTAGCACGTATTCAAATGTTATGATATATGGTTATAATGGTGGGGGGACCGGACAAAATGCCTGGAATGCTACCAGTGCGGGCGGTGGTGGCGCTGGTGGGGTGGGAGGTACAGGCAACAATTCAAATTATCACTCAGGAGCAGGAGGCGTTGGTATGACAAATAATTTTCTAAATGGAGTGGATAAGTATTATGCCGGCGGTGGTGGTGGTGGAAACGGACACCCTGGTTATAACGAGGGTGCTGGTGGAAATGGTGGGGGTGGAGCTGGAGGAGATGTGCCTAATTCGGGCGGATACTCTAATTCGGGGATTGATGCTCTTGTAAATAGTGGTGGTGGTGGTGGTGGTTGTAGTACAGGCGGAAGCTTGTGGGGCGGTGGTGATGGTCGTAATGGCGGAAGTGGTGGCAGCGGTGTCGTTATATTTCGGTTTGTGTTAGCCGAAAATGAAAATCTTCCGGCGGTTTCTTCTGGAACTGAGGATTACAGCACCAAATTTTACAATTATAACAGTGGCGAAGCGCTGGCGTCGACACAAGAGCAAGTAGTTATCAGCTCAATTGAACCAAAACTATTGGATTCAAATGGAGATGAATTAACGTATAATACTTACACCGAAAACTCAATAGAATATAAGAGTTATGTTTTCACAAGTGTCGGTACAACAAGCGTTTCTTTGAGTCATGATATTTCATTAGATTTTATGGTTGTTGCGGGTGGCGGTGGTGGTGGTGGTGGTGCCGCCGGCGGTGGTGGTGTTGTAGTGGGAACTGAATATATGCTCGGGAGTGGAAATTATGATATTACAGTTGGTAGTGGCGGACACGCCGGTCCTCTTTCTGACGCCGAAATAAATGAGGTTTTTTTAGGAACAAATGTTTTAATAAATACTAACACTGTTAATGGTAATGATCATACGGACGACTTGCGCCAAGGTGGCAATTGGTATGAAAGTGTAGTAAGGAATTCAGGTATGAATGGCGGAGATAGTTTTATTGAAGGGGGCAACAATTCGTTTAAGGCATTGGGTGGAGCAGGTGGTATATATAATTATGTAAGAAACTCTGGTGGTTCAAATTCGGGTTCACTTAATGCACTTGTAACTATCAATAGCGAATATCCTCGCGGATACGATGATAATGGAGATTTATTTGATATTATTGGCGGTCAATCTAATTACAGTAATGATTCAGTAACCTATCATAATGTCATTATTTATGGTAATGAGGGTGGTGTTGGATTACACGGTCTTGGATGGACAAACGCCGGTGGTGGTGGTGCTGGTTCAGCGGGTGGAGCCGCTACCGGAACAATTCCTACTAGTACTAATGCGGATGCTGTAGGAGGCAAAGGTGGCGATGGTTTAGCAAATACATTTGTAGATAGTACTACTCAGTATTATGGCGCTGGAGGACCGGGTAGTGTACACGATCCGAAGGGTACTGATGGAGACCCTGGATTAGGTGGTGTTGCTGTAGGTGTTGATGCGCCAGCAAATACAGGTGCTGGAGCGAGTGGTGATGGTGACGGAGGGAGTGGTGCCGGCGGCAGCGGTATCGTCGTAATCCGCTTCCCCAAAACTGTCAACGAATATGAAACCAAAACAATAAACGCGTTTACCGAAAGCACGACCGCCTATTTGAATTACGATATTAGTGTGGCGGAGATAAAGGAATATGTGGCGCCCGTTTCAACTGGGGGGAATACATTCGGAGATATTTCAAATGTACCTGAAGACTTTGTCTTTTCTACTACACAAAACGCAGGAACTTCTACACAAGGAACAACAATTTCAATAATAGATACTTTAGAAACTTCAGATGACCCAAACAATAATAAATCTTATACTTTTACATTATCTAGCAATAGTGTTATTACAGAATTAAATTTTACACCAACAAATTATAGCGGTGATTATACGAGTCTTTATTATGTTATACAAGAAAATACAAATACTATTTTAAAACAGACTAACAATACTTTACAAGATGAGAATTTTATTGAATCACGAGTTGATTTTTCAAATGGCACACAGGATTTATTACAAGTTGGAGATACAAAAGTAATCATTGAAAACAATACAAATGAAAACAAAGATTACGTTTTATTATTTTATACATTAGAAGGAACCGGTTCTGCTTTGTTGGATTCTGGTAAATTAAATAGATATTTATATGATGGTTATGGTGGTACAGAATATACAAATATTATTCCGGCCTGGAGCTATTTCAGCACTTTTAATAGTTCTGCATTAGTAACTAATACCGCGATTCCTAATCATGGTGATTATTACAATTATCTATATGATGGGTATGTTTATTATACAGAAACCACTACCAAACATTTTGGTACAACCGGCGATGACGACACTTTCGTATGGATCGTCGAAGGAGATAAAAAATGGAGCACTGTTGGACACCCAAATAGAGCAGGTTATTCATGGATTGTTAACAATATACCGAATGCAACTTTAGTATGTTATCGCGGGGGGCGAGGTGGACCGAATAGTACCTACACTGGTACTATGTTTGGGTCGTATACATTTCAGGCAAATACATTATATACCATACTTATGAAATTTACAGAACACACTGGTGGTATAAATTTCTCTTTTGGTATAAGCAACACTAGTTTGAATAATCAAACGAGGAGAACTACAACATTTCCTAGTCAATTTCATGCAACTGTTGGTGCTGGTGGTATAGCACAAGGTTCATCTCTCGAATATAGTATTACAAGTGATTCAATCACACCACCAGTTGTTGACATCTCATCGCAAATCGTGAGTCTAAGCGCGGGCGTTTACAATGTTGTGATAGATAAGCCTTCACCACCCACATACAGATATGTGAAGTTCGAAACAACCGGAGCACCTTCTTCTGCTACAGGCGCCGGTCTTCAGTTTTTCCAGGTAGATGTTGATATAGATGGAACAATGACGCCAATTACCAATGCGGATATAAGCGATCAGATTTTTTATCAAAATGATACAAGATTTACTGGTTCACATGTTTTGACAGATAATACCTCAGAACAGTTTGGTGAGTCATATTGGTTGACTAATAATGGAGGAGAAGGAGAATATTTTACAATGGATTTGAAAGGTCTTTACGTTATAAATCAATATCGAATGAGAAATACGAATAATGGTCATGTTGGCGATAGATGGACTGAGGGGTTTAAAATTAGCCTGTCAACCGATGGAACCAGTTTTGTTGAAGATATTGCAGATACTATGCTAAAAGATAAAACAATTGTTCAGACGTTTTCGTCTCAATCATCAGTCGTATCCTCGGACGTATCCACAAACATCGTGATAGACCTCTCCACAAACACAATCACATCAAACGTCGATTTTGAAATAAAATATACGCCAATAGATCTTTCACTTTCGGAACTGACAAAAGATACCACAATTAATCCGGTAAGATCGCAAACGATTCCTTTTGTGAAATCGGGCGGAGTTCAAGAAGAACGTAGTGTCACTTTACACGGCGACGCAACATACAATCGTTTTGAAAATGAATATTATTTCCCAGGCGATTTGAGCGGATATGCGTCCATTGAAGGACAATTATTCGGCGAACATGCGATGTCCATGTCGTTTATGTATAAGTCGGGGGGCGAGCAACCGACAATAGAGCCATCCAGAAACACCATTGCATACATCGGACATCCATACCCAAGTCCGCTCAATCAAAACGCCCACGACACCAATGATTTTGCGATATATTTGTCGCCAAACGACCAAGCATCCATTTTCTACAAAGAAGACGACACAAGTATCAAGGAAGTTCCATCAGCAACATTCGACAACAGTTCAAATTACACGCATATTGCGATCACCATGAACGAAGATTTGACCCTCAATGAAACAAATGGATTTAAAATGTATGTCAATGGTGTCCTTGAAAAGAGTGGCAATTTGTCGGCTAATAATGGCGCGCTTATTAGTGGAGTATCTCAACCACTTCAATTGCTCGGTAAAGGCCCGTTGTCAGGTTCAAGTCAATCAAGTGCCTTCAAAGGATACTTGAAGAATGTGCGATTTTACGACAGCGTTCTTTCGCAAAGTCAAGTGTCAACAATTTACACGAATATGATAACAAATGAATATACAGATAACAAAAATTTCGTTTCGCAAACCGTACCAAATCTTGTAATAAGTTCAAGTGATATTAGTTCGGGGGAACACACAGAGACGACGAGCATTTCGATGGAGATTACAGCAACAACAGATAGTTCTCTAAATATTACTGCCGATGACATAACCATTGTAAATGGAACTATCAGCAATTTTACAAACAATACGACGAATACTTGGAGTTTTGATTTTACGCCATCAAGCTCCAATGTAAAAAGTAGTGTATCTATTTCAGAAAATTCATTGTTGGATAACACAATCAATAATATGACAGATAAACCATCTTGGTTTACAACAAACAATAATCGCGCGAGTAATGTATTTGAATTTATGAAAACTGATGTGGAAATGGATTTGATGCCACCATTACAAGATCAAACAATTGCGATGATTACAAGCACAGGGTCCCATATCGAAATTCCGGTCACTTTGAACGGCGGCGTTGTATATGATGCGTCCAAAAATGAATACGATATTTCCGAAAATGGATATTTGTCTATCGACGAAGATGTAATTCGCGACGGCGATTTAACAATTTCTATGATGTATGCGATGAGAAGTGGAAACCAATACGGTAACGACCAACTGGTTAATTTCAGCGATACTAATTCTTTGAATACTTCCACTGATAGCACAGATATTCACATTTTCCGCGATGGCACGACTCCTGGTGCGTGGTTTTATTATGGTTCGCCAGATGATAATGGAATGGCGATTTCGGAGGCGGGTTTGGAGCCGGCGCTTGTAAATACGCAGGTTGTACAGCAGGCAGAATTTGATTCCACTGATTTACAAATGGAATATATTGCAAATACGACAGCAACATCCAATACTTGGACTTCGGTATACACAAATAATGCAGAAACAGCGACAACCCATGGAACACCTGTCAATGGTTGGACCTTAGGTAGTGATAGCGACGGCGACTTTTATCTAACAAAAAACAAAAGAGCTATAACTCCATCTTATCCAAATAAAAATTATTTATTACAGGTCGACACAACAAATTCAGATTATGCTGGAGGAATAACATATGAACTTTGGGTTAAATATCCATCAACTTCAAGTTTTGGTAATACAAGTGATCACAGAGGGTGGTTAATGGGAATAGAAACAAATTGGGGTCCATTCTTATGTCTAAATGACTCGCGATTTGGAGGTATTGGTATGAGTCCTGGAGCAACAGATAATAATATATATAATAGTTCGGGATTGACAAACCCAGGCTACATTACCAACTTTAAGGGTCAACTTTTACATATTATAGGTTATTTGTATAGATCTCCAGTAACAAGTGAAGGGTTTAGAAGAGGTGTTTGGATAAATGGTAATCATTATCCTCAAGAAACTACTCAGCAAAGTGGAAACACCGATTTTCCAGGATTAGATAACTTTAACAATTCTTATCCATTTAATGTAGGTAATCATACAGATAATAATAGTAATCATCACGCATCAAATTTAAATATATACTCATTCCGTGTGTGGCACCGCCAAATAACGAGCGATGAAGTCACCAAACTTTATAGCTGGGGTCCACAAGGAAGTGTTATATCTCCACCACAAATCACGTCCGGAGGATTAACACCAAAATACACCCACATGGCAATCACAGTAAAAGAAGGACAAGTAAAACGGTTCTACATCAATGGCGAAGTGGTAGATTACGTCAATAAATATCGGTCCAATGCGTTACCAGTTTCGCGCGCAATCGTGGGCGGAAAACGCCAACATCAATTATTTGGATACGGCTACGCGGCAAACCGAGGATTTTCTGGATTAATGAAAAATATTCGTATTTACAATAAGGCGCTAACAGCGTATGAAATGCGTCATTTGTATGCGATCAATTCCAATTTCAATGACAATGACTTTTCAAATACGACAGTGATCCCAGTTCCTCGTCCAACGTTGACATTCAGTGCGCCATTACCAGAGTCTAAAATACTTGACAGCAATGGCGCAGAAATGACATTTAATTCTTTTGTCAAAAATGGAAAAGAATACAAGGCTTACAGTTTTACAAATACAGGAACAACTTCAATAACATTAGACCTCGACGCTACAGATGTAGAAATACTTATTGTTGGTGGTGGCGGCGCTGGTGGTTTCTGGGCTGGCGGAGGAGGTGGTGCTGGTGGAGTCGTCTATGCTGTAAATCAGACTCTAACCGCAGGAACATATAATATTGAAGTGGGTGCTGGTGGTGTTGGATGGAGACAAGGTGGTGGTGTTGTTCCAACTAGCATTGGTGGAGATGGAATTTATCATTCTCAATCTGGTTTAGATAGTTATATACATCAAGAAACTGAAACCTATAATGATGCTAGATATGTGAAGTTCGAAACAACAGGTGCAATTACTTCTCCGCGTACAGGCGTAGGATTACAATTTTTTCAAGTAGATGTTATTGCGAGCGGAACAATTACTCCAATAACTAATGCGACAATACATTCTTCGACACGTTTGGGTGCACATGTTCCCGCATCAAACGTATTGGTTGACTATGAAAGCGATGGAACAACTTCGGAGAATAGTAATGGACATACTTATTGGGCGGGTACAGGTGGACAAAATTCATATTTTGTCATGGATTTAGGTCAAGTATATTCATTATTTCAGTATAGGATGAAAAATACAAATAATGGCGTATATGGGGATAGATGGACCGAAGATTTTAAAATAAGTATATCTACAGATGGGGTTAACTTTTTTGATAGGATAAGCAATACTTTACAGAAAAACATAAAAATGACCCAAGCATTTAAGGCGACAAAACCAGCAATTTCTATGAATATGGGAGGAGTATCGCACGAACTAAGAGGTGTTGGTGGTGGTGGCGGCGGTAATATAATAAATCATGATAGTGGTTCCCAGGCTGCAGGAGTAAGTGGTGGTTCAGGCGGCGGTAGTTCTGGACCTTGGAATAATAGTTCAAATAACACCATATATACTGGTGGAACAGCGACACAAGGCAATACATTATATGATATCTCAGCTCAATCGTATGTTGCTGGTGGTAATAATGGTAATACTTTGATCGGCGATGCTCTACAAACAACTAATTACAAGCCAATCATGGGTATGGGCGGCGGTGGTGCAAGTGCTATTATATATAACGATGATGATACTGATACTGGATGGTCGCATGTAAATGGTAAAAATGGTATTGAAATAGACATTGGTGGGAGTACACTAACTGTAGCAGCAGGTGGCGGCGGTTCACAAATGGGATACCACCAAGGGTGGCACGGACCTCCAGTAAAATATAACACAGATATAATTCGTGGTCTAGGTGGGTCTGGCGGCGTTGGAGGAGATGGTATGTTGTGGACATCCGCCAGTGAAAACGGTTGGTACCAGCACCTTATGGGTAAAGATTACCCAGCCCATTATAAGCGATTGGCGAGTGATGGTGCGGATAATACTGGCTCGGGTGGTGGTGGTAGTCAACCGGGCGAAAGCGGGTCTGCGGAAGCTTATTACACATCAGGTTCGGGTGGTAGCGGTATTGTAATCATTCAGTTTCCAAAAGCCGAAGTTGCGTCCGGTTCTTCACTCGACCAATCAACATTAGATTTAACATTGACCGCAAGCGATGATGGTTTGGATGGTAATATCTCATCATCCGACATCATTACCTCAAATGGTACAATTACGGCATTTTCGCAAACTTCGCCAACAACTTGGGATTTGACTTATACATCAGATTACACCAAACAATCTAATGTGGGTTCTTTGTTTATAGAGCAAGATACTATATATAATAGAGATGTAAGTGATGCTTTTGCGCCAGAACCGACAATTAAGTATGTTGTTTTCCAAAGAGTAAGAGTAAATAATGATTCTCCGAGAGAGACTGCTATTGGAGAAATTGAATGTGTTCTTAACGACAATACAAATGTTGCATTAGCATCAAACGGCGCAACCGCAGAAATTTATGAAGATTTTACTATAACGGATAATGTAGCTTCTTGGAGCACGGTGAATACATTCATGGCAAGTTGGACTAATGGTAACTATTGGGCTGACAAGGCAATTAATGGAACAACTACAGGCAATTTTTTGCACATAAATCATGGAACATTGCTTGTATCTACTGTAATTACATTGCAAGATATACATACGCTTGATGCCGTACAATACTTATACGTACATAACCGACATACAGATTATTTAGATAGAATTACAGGACAACGGTTTGTGTTATTAGATGAAGACAAAAATGTTGTGGCAACGACAAATGAAATCACTGTTGGTGAAGTAGAATATACATTCAATTATTCAGAATTAAATCTTCAAGGCGACAGTTTCACCCCTCCATCCTGGTGGACCCGAGAGCACAACAAGGCCAGTAATAAGTTTGAATGGACTGCGCTGAATTCGGGAGCAAGTGACACATCAACAACCCCAACTCGCCCGTCCATCACATTTTCAAGTCTGGATTTGAACCACGGAGAATCACAAAATCTTGGAACAGTTCCAATGACAATATATGTTTCATCAAATAATTTGAATGTGGCGCAAGCCGATTTGTCTTTTTCCAATGGCGTTGTTTCTAATTTTACAAAGGTATCAAATTATTATTATACATTTGATTTCAAATCGGAAAGCGTTTCGCAACCAAGTAGTGTTTACATATTACAAGACACCGTTTCAAACGCAGAAACATCCACAGATTTCAACGAAGCAAGTAATGTATTCGAATGGACGTGGAGTTTCACTGTAACGCCCCCTGAAATCACAATTACCAGTAGCGATGTGACTCATGGTGGAAACTTTGGAGTACAAGAAGTAAATATGTTGTTAGAATTTAGCGGAGAAGTTCTTCATGGAAACAGTATAGAGTCCACTTTCTCCCAGTTTGATGTTTCGGCAGTAAATGGTTATGTGTTTGATATTTCTGTAATCTCTCAAAGTCAAATTGCATTTAAGTTAGGTTCTTCTTCAATTGCTGAATCAACGAGTGTATTTATCCCGCAAAATATAGTATCACGAACATTCAATAATATTTATACAGTAAATACGAATAATGTAAGTAATGTATTTACATGGAAGTATGATTCGGCGGATTTGACAATAAGTTCTCTCATGGTTAATGACGCAAATGGTAATGTTATTAGTGCCGGAGACTATATTAACGAAAATGAATTATGGTTGCAATTTACATTTTCGGAAAGTATTTTCAACTTCAATAAGAGTTATTTCGATACAACAAATTGTAAGATCGCAAATATTTCGTCAGATACAACCTTTACAACTTTTACGGTCAAAGTTGAAACGTTCTTTCCAACAACAGCATCTCTTCAAGTAAAGACTGATAAATTCATTACTAGCGGACGCGGGCTTCAAAAATATGTGACCGGTGCAAACAATTTATCTTTTAACTGGAACTACGACAATACCAAACCACAAATTAGTATGACAAGTTCGCAAGCGTCTGGATTAACAAATAATGTGGCTTTCGTAGATTTGTCTTTTATTTCAACAATAGATACAAGTGATTTTACAGAAAACTCAATCACGGTTACAGGCGATGCGAGTCTATCCAACTTCACAGCAATTTCCGCAACAGAGTATTCAGTAAGGGTAACACCAAACAGCGTATCAAATATAGATATTACAGTCCCTGTAAATGCTTATACCGAGCAATATGGTAATGGCAATGAAAACAGCGTTTCATTCAGTTGGAATTATGATAACGTGCCTCCAACGGTGGAAATCTTTTCACCGGATATAGCAAATGGTGCATCTTCATCGGATCCTTATATTAATATTTATTTCACATTGAGTAAACCGGTGGATGACTTTGTGTTAAACGATGATGTTGATTTGGCAAATGGTAGTTTCGGACCAATGACAAAAACCAACACATTTGTGAATCATACTACTACTTTCAATGTTACTGTTGCAACTAAGACAGCATCTCATCCATATAATGGTAGCGGAAGTTCAGCCGGATATTTCTTGAACGGCGTAGAATCTCCAACAATAGATTTTATTGTAGGTCAAACATATACATTCAATCAATCTGATTCCACCAATTCAACACATCCGTTGAAATTTTATACAACTGCCGAAAAAGATGTGCTTTATACCAGTGGCGTTGTGTATACGGACAGCCAAGGTACAAGCGGAGCAACAACAACGATTACAATTGATGAGAATACACCATCTCCATTATTTTATCAGTGTGCCAATCATGGTTTTATGGGATACAAGGGTGTAGTAAGTAAGAAAGAATCTTATACCGCAAAATTATATCCAATGCAAAATGATACGGTTTCTGTTTATATATTTGCAAATTCAATAACGGATAGTGCAGGTAATCAAAATACGACCGATTCAAATGAGTTTGATTGGATTTTTGATAGTAATGACTTGTTAACAACGTTATCTTCAAGTAATGTTGCAAATAATGGCACATTTTCGAATGATTCAATTACAATATCATTGGCAACCACGGCAGCAATCGTTGATTTCGTGGAGGCTGACATTTCTTACCAAAATGGTACTATAAGCAATGTGGATAGTTCGGCTAAAACGTTCAATATTACAAGTAACACGCAAGGGGTTCCAACAACTGCGTTTATTATTGGTGGAGCGGTTGAAACAACGCAAGGCGAATCAAATATAGAATCTAACACGTTTACATGGACATATAATCCACCAATCCCGAAATTGGTTATAAAGAGTTCTCAAATAAATGAAGGAGATTATACAAACATTTCATCGATAGATTTTACATTAACATTCGACCAAGAAAATGTTATATTTGATCAAAATAGTCTAAGTATATACAATGGCACAATATCATCATTCAGTGGTTCAGGAACAACATATCAAGTTACAGTTGACACTTCAGTGGTGTCGGACGATCTTATCAGACTAACATTACCGCAAGGTAACGCGCATGTAGTAGATAACGGCAATCATTACAACGATGTGTCATATAATTTTGAGTGGAATTATGATTCGGTGGCACCATCAATAACAATTGGTTCAAGTTTAGTAACTCAAGACGCATCAAGTACATTGACCAGTTTAGTTTTGACGCTCAATAGCAGTGAACATATTGATGGATTAAGGTTATCTGATTTTGATGTTTCAAATGGCGTTGTTTCTGACTTGACAAATGAAGGTGGATTGGAAGATAGTTCGGGGTCTTCGTACACTCTGACGATTCAGCCGTTGGACGATACGACCGATTGTTCTATCAACATATGTTTGAATGCAAATTCGGTCGTTGATCGTGCGGGAAATACCAATGCGAAATCAAATGATTTTGGTTATTCTTACATTTTCTTTTCGAGAAAACTAGAATCGTCGGCGATTGTAGAGTTGTTTGAAGATGATCCTGAAATTCCGCAAGAAGAGAAGTTGAGTTCATCTGAAATTGATTTGGTAATTTCAGCAGCATTTACAATTCCAGACACGGCGAGTCCATTTGCGGTTGCGGAAAATGAAAGTTCAGACACAGGTGAAAATGATAGTAGCGAACAAACAGATGGAGAGGCTATATTTGTGAAACCCCCGAAGATTACATTTCCTCCAGCAATAAAAATCAAGAATCGTAAGGTATTTACAAAATTGATAGACCAGATTTTTGCAACAACAACGGAGAGTGTAACAACGTTGACAATTGACAAATCGTCGGTTGCCGTGTCTGCTTCTGCCGAAGCAGAAATTGCGGATGTGGAAGAAGTTGTCATGGTAAAATCAAATCAAACCGAGCCGGTTGATATGAGCGCATTAATTGAAGATCCCACCAAACCATCAGCAACGTATATTCCGTTAGCGAATATTGGAGATTTCGCAATTGTTGCAATTGGTGGCGTTGAATATACAACTGTCGTAGAAGGGGAAGGTATTTTCTTATTAAGTAGCAACAATGGTGGTGTCATAGATAATCCGAATAGCGGTGATGGTACGTGGCATTCGAATGATGTGTATCAAGCAACAGATATTAATAAAATCATTTTTGGTTCGCAGATTATTTCAACTTCACCGGTTTCACCCGATCCACCAACGCTGACAATCACAAGTGGTCAGGTAAGTGGTGGTGGTACAACGGATATCAGTTATATAGATTTGTCTTTTGTTTTCAGTACAACAGTTGAAATAAGTTTGAATGATATTGAAGCACTTAACGCAAATACAACAATTATATCAAGAACAATAGTGACTGATGGAAGCGATAGTCATATTGCGGTTACGATTGCTCCAGTAGATTTATGCGATAATACGATTGGAGTATTTGTAGATGTGAGTGCGTTTTATGATAGCAATAATATATTCAATGATGTTCAATATACGTATTCATGGAATTATTCGTTAGATGGTGGTAGTAGCGAGAATGGTGGCACAAGTGATTTTATCCCATGTTTCTTAGAAGGAACTAAAATCTTAACAACCAAAGGCTACAAGAATGTTGAGTTACTAAATCCAAAGAAAGACAAACTGTTAGACAAAGACAATAACACTCTAAATTTCTTAGATATACAAAAGTATTCGCAAGAAAACAACGGCAAGCAATACCCATACAAGATACCTCACGGGAGCGCATTGAGTGAAGATTATACATGCAACCGCGATTTGTACCTGACCTATAACCACTGTGTATACTTGCCACATTTGAACAAATTTGCTCCAGTATCTGCGATGAAACATCTAAAAGAAGACAAATCATTAACTCAAAAGAAATTTACATACTATCATGTATTCACTGAAAACTACTTTTCAGATACGCTTATGGCAAATGGAATTCCATGCGAGTCGCACAGTAAATACACATTTGCAAAATTGAGAAACATTGATCCATCGGACAAATTGTTGAGAAGTGTGATAAAGAAGGCGGATATGTTACCAAACTGTATGAGAAATCGCCTGTCAATAAAAGAAATGAAACAAGTTGTTAAGAAGTTTAATAGAAAACAAAACAAGAGAAAAATAAAGACAAAATGATAATCTAAAGTATTTGATATAAAAGATAGAAATAATATTATTCGCCTCGGTAAGGAGATTAATATTATTTATAATTTACAATTTATTTATTTCGCAATGTGAATATATTTGTAAATTTAAGACATTTGTTTGTAATTTACTCGGTCTTGACAAAGTGCGGCTTCATGTATTTCTGAAGATTAAAGTAAGTGACCTCGTCCGACGACTTGCAGTTAAGAAGGGTCATAAGCTTCTTATCCGGAATAATCATGCGACCGTTACTAGGGGCTTGAAGCTTGTGCTCTTTGACGTAAGCGGTGATTAACTTAGTGACATCAGTGCGCGCTATCTTGGTATCCTCCGCTACACCAAGAAACTTAGCAAGATCCTTGGAAATGGCGGTCGGCTTGACGAATCCGCTGGGAGCGCGCGAGCCCTTGCTCTTCTTGCGCTTAGCGTTTAACTTGTCAATGGTGCGAGCCTCCTTAAGAACTTGCTTCTCAAGAACCTTGTAATCGCCCTTGATCTTGGAAAGAAGAGTGGTCATCGATTGGATGCTCTCAGCAAGAACAAGGAGGTTCTCGGTGAGCGAGCTCTCAATGGTGGTGGTGTCCGGTGCAATGGTCGAAACGGACTGGGCGTCCTCAACGACGTTCTTTTCCTCAACTTGCGGTGGGGCTACCTCAGGGGTAGGAGTCTTAGTGGCCTTCTTGGAAGGCTTTGAAGTAGTCTTGGAAGTACTCTTGGAAGGCTTCTTAGTAGTAGGTTTACTCGGTACGCTTACCATGATTGTTTGTTATTATACCAATATAAGTGTGATTGTGTTTAAGTAGTTTTATGGTCTAATTAATATAATTAACAGAAGCATAAAGCCACGGCAGCGAATTGCGTGCGTTCAAAGAGACTAAAGTGAGCGAAGATAGAATATACAACGCGCCGATATTTTTATCCGAATCGTTGAGTGCTCTATATACCATTTTTTCCATAATAGCCAGTCCCATATTTCGTAACGATTCTAAACTATGAAATTGGTTTGATGTCATATACGCAGTGGCGGGAATACCTTGAAATGGATTACCATTTGGTGGACAAATTTCTGCTTGTCTTTGCTGCGACAATTGTGCGCGGAATGTCCATATTTCAAATAATTCATATAAAAATCGCTTTGTTTGAATTAAATTCAGTTCCATAAACCACGATGGATCGCTGTAGTTTCCCAACTCGTCTATTTTAGTGAACAAATTAGACACTTTGTCTTGAAACGTTAACTCTACCGGTTTGTAGTCATCAAATACCGATGTCTTTCCCAATATTCTGTTATATCTCATGCGCTTATACACAACATCCACAATATCATTGGAAAACTTTTTCCGGTTATATGGATTTTCGGTTTGTCTTTTTTCAAGAAGGCAATAGATTGAAACAATATTAAATGTGTAAACAAAGTTATCATTGTCTTTAAAACTAAAATAATAGTAATAATCAATTTCATCTAGGTCTTCTGCCGTGTAAAAATCGTCAATATTGTTAGACGCTTTTTTGTTCTTGAAACTAGGACCTAGCGTTTTGTTAAACTCGCAAATAAAATGATTTTTCCAACATTTTTGTAGTTTTCTAACTTTACTGTAAACAAATAATGAATTAATGCAGTAATATAATAGTTCTGATTTATTTTTGTAGGGTTTGCACGGTATATTGTGCTCTTTTAAAATAGATTTCATTTGAGATATCGTAAAATTGTGTTGATATAATAGATGATAAGTGTCAGGAGTGACATGTTGGTTGCTTTTTGTTTTAGATGGGGTCGGGTAATAATGAATTTTGAAATATTTTTCCATAATTATCACTATAATTCAATTATATAATTATATAATTTGTGTTTATATGAAACTCGTGTTTTATAAAACTCGCACTTTAACACCACACCGGTGATTGAAAAAAAAATTGATTTAAAGACTCTCCGCCAGTATAAGTCAAGCAAGCAAACAACAATCATGTCCGCTATTGTATCCGCCACCGATTTCACTCCTTCCGACGATATGCTCTACACCAAGGTCAAGGTCAACTCTGTTGGCGGCAAGAGCATTGGAATTATCAACTCAAATACCAAGCGTTCGCTAATGGTTTCCACACCAATTATGTTGAACTGGGGTGTCAATGTGTTTGAAAATCCAAATGGTAATTCGTATTCAATTTCTCTACAATTTCCTCGCGAAGAGTTTGCATCACCGGCTACAAATGATTTGCTAAACATGATTAAGAATATGGAGACTAAGATCCTCGACGATGCGGTAGAAAACAGTAAGGACTGGTTTGGAAAATCGCAAAGTCGTGAAGTTGTGGAGGCATTTTGGAATCCTATTCTCAAGTATCCAAAGAATCCGGAGACCCAAGAACCAGATACTACTCGTGCCCCGACACTCAAGGTCAAACTTCCAATGTGGGACGGCGAATACAAGTTCGAGCTATTTGATATGGAAAACAACCTTCTGATTCCAAACGAAGATGGTCGTTCGCCTGATATGGTCATTCAAAAAGCGAGCAACATTGCCTGTGTTATTCAATGTGGTGGTATTTGGATGGCAAACGGCAACTTTGGTGTTTCGTGGAAGCTATTCCAGGCTAAGTACAAGGAAAATGTTCAGCTTGAGGTGGGAAAGGGTGTGTGTCATGTTCCAATGTCTCAAGAAGACACGAGTAAAATGGCTGAGTCACCTTCAAGTGGGGACGAAACTACTCCGGTAACTGGAGGGACTATGGTAGAATCTGATGATGAGGGAGAAGATGAAAATGAAGAAACTACCGAAAGCTCGGCATCGGAAGAGGCAGAAGAACCGACTCCTGCCGAAGAGACGCCAGCGGAGGAAGAGCCGGAACAAAAGCCAAAGAAAAAGCGTGTTGTGAAGAAGAAGTCAACTTAAATAATTTATATCCAATGAAAATAATACAGAAGATAAAAATATAAAATAACACCGAAGATAAAAATATAAAATAACACAGAAGATAAAAATATTTTTTATTGTAAATATATACAGCCTTTGTAGCTCAGTGGTAGAGCGTTAGTCTTGTAAACTAAAGGTCCGGAGTTCGATCCTCCGTAAAGGCTTATTCAAACCAAATGCATGTGAATGTTTGATAATTGTGAACTATCAAATATGTCATTTATACTTGTTTTTGGTATCCCTCTCTCTTTCAATATTAAAAATGCTTTTTCATAATCACTATCAGATATGTAAACATCGCGTTCCACTTGGTCGCAAATCCGAATAATATTATATTCATTTTTGTTGACACTTTTTTTAGGAATCTTTACCACAATATCGCCATTTTTCATAATATGCATATTTGAAGGAACATCGTTTATTTTTATAATATATATAATATATTTTTGCTCTTTAACACTAAATTGGTGAATAATATTGTGCCAAAGTGGAATATAATGTTCATTGGTAACATAGAGACATTTATCAAAAACTTGTTTCAGTGTGACATTGAGAGTTGTTACTTCGGGAACATTATTCATATAAATTTTGTAACTGTCAATCAATCTGAGAACATATTGGATGTTTTCTACGGAAATTAGCGAAATGAGAGTTTCATAAATAATATCAGAGTCCTCTTTGTTTGCGCGTTGGTTGTGTTTATATTTTTGCTTTTCATTATTATCCTCTATATAAGCATTTAATGTTTGATAGCATTCGTTCATTTTTGCAAACTGATTTTGATGATTTTTATTTTTGTCGGGATGGTATTTTAAACACATTTGATAATATTTCTTTTTAAGGGTTTTTTTGTCAATTTCATTTATATTATGTATTTTAAATAGGTTACAACTTTCTTGTAGGGTCATGATTTATTTTCTTGTTTATTTTTTAAGTTTATTAAAAACAAAATAAACGATTCCATGTGATATATTGGTCGATAGTTGTTGTTGTATTTTTTGGTGAACCCATTATACCTTTTGAGAACCAGATGAATATTTTCTTCTCTGATATACTGACATTCAATTAAATCAAAAATAATCTCTGCGAAACAGTCGTGTATTCTATAGTTTAGTGTTAGAAATGTGTAGAGATGTTCGCGAAGTTGAAATAGTGAAATGTTATCTTTCTGTTTTATTACGTTTGTGATTTTTTGTATTTCTCCTTTTTGAGTACAATTGATGTGATGTGTTTCTCCTTTTATTTTTTTGATCAAAGATGATTGAAATATTTTATCACAAATAAATGAGATTTGAGTGGTCAATATAACAATACGGATTTTATTCTCATTCATGAAACTATAAAAAATATTCATCAGTTCTAGTTTGATGTCTTGGTAATTCAAACACACAATATAAAATAATTTTTTGTCAACTAACATATTTTCTTTGATATGATTGAACAGAGTCAGAAAAACATTGTATTGATTTACCCCAAGTAAACTAAAGTCAACCTCAAAGTGAATGTCGCTAATATTGAACAAGATATCTTCGCCGTTGTATTTAATAGCAATTCGTCTGCTGTATTTTAACTGACTATTACTAACCTGCTTGATAGTATTCAAAGTAAAAATATAATTTTTCATCGCATCGTTTCCATAAACAATAATATTTTTGTTTGCATATTCAGATAAGTGAATTGATTCTGTCTTGACTTGAGAACCTTCACAATAGTTTGAATATTTCTTCATTATTTACCAAGATAAACTACTTATATTAAAATAATTAAATACAAATAATTATAATATTATAACATCATGGAGTATATTATTACATATGACAATATCAATGAACACAACCTAGTATTCAAAATCCCAATCAAAAACCAAAATGAAAATTACATCAACTTTTACAAAATATTATATTCAACCAAAAATATAACGCTGAAATACATTCTTGTAAAACTCAATTTCACCTCTTTTACTATAAAACAAGAATATCATCGTTACAAAGTAGTCGTTAACGAAAACGACAAGTTTATCAAACATATTGAGAATATTGAAAAAAAAATATTGACTTCAATCAATAATACAATAAATAAAAAGATTGTTTATAATTTGACGACCGACATTCAATCAAAACCATACTTATACTCGTTTTTACAAAATCCAAAATTAGAACATTTTTACGTTAAAATATCCGGGGTCTGGGAATGTGAACATTGTATTGGGCTTGTATACAAGTTTAATTATAATACGTCCACTGAGAATTTATCCAATATTATCTGCTGAATCAAAACCATAATAAAAGACAAAAATATAATCAAGTTGTTTAAAACAGATAATCTTTTTATAAGAACCATCTTCTCATTGTTATTTCCACCAGTTGAAGATGGTGGGTCCAATGTAATAAATATAAAAAAAGATTGAGCTGCTAAAAGCCACGATGTGAATACCGAGTATCTAGAATAACTCATTGGAACACTATCCATATTGATTTTTTTAAAATACTTCAAATTCATGCTTACAACCCAAACCAACAAAAATATGGTGGCTAGCCCACTAAAAGTGGTGGAGTTGGAAATCAAGAAAGATGGTTCCGTAATATTTTTGACGAGTAGAATACAAAATAGAGAAATGAGAACGGTTAAATAACTCCACACTATAATGGACGCGGGTCCATAAAGTCCGTGTTCCACATCTTTCATGAGTGAATTGTTAAATGCCGCAAAAAAAAACCCGAATATTGTAAACATAGTGAAAACTTTTACAGAAACTGATTCTTCTGTCGTAATTTTTTCCTTAATTATTTCGCGGAGTATAACGGTGGACGTTCTTTCTCCTAAACCCATTGTCTATTATATATTGATTTTATATTTTTCACAGAGATATTTTTTGATTTGTCGAATATTATTTTCGGGAATCCATGTATTTCTCATTTCTGTTTTGTCATCTTTTTCGTCGTTATATTTCATAAATTTTGGCTGCTTCATCTTTTTTGTTTTGTAGTAAATATAATAGCCGTATTTACTTTCCCTTATAGAATATTCAGCGTTCAACTCAACCAAAATGCTTTTGTTTTTCGCTTCCTTTCCTTTTGCTAGGAAATCAATCAAAAGTGGCAACTCGTCTTCAGTGATATCTTCTTGTGACCCGATCTTGTCTTCAATGTTGAATCCTTTAAAATCGTTCAAACTTACTCTTATCTTTCCACCTTTTCCGTGAGTCAAATAGTATCCATATTTTCCATTTTTAATATATGCAACAAATCCGTCTATTTTGCCGCAATAGATTGATGTATCGCATACCTTTTTCACCTGGTCTGGATTCTTTTTGTAATTTGTCTTTGTTTCTTCAATTAATTCTTCAACATTTGAAATATATCTTCGCAGAAGATCACAGTTACATGTTTCCCGAGACTCAATATTATCTAATCCACTTTCCATGTTATTTGTGAATTCATAATTAAAGATAGACTCAAAATGTTGATAACAAAACTCACACACTTGTCTGCCAAGTGGCGTGATTTGTAATTTACTCTTTTCTGAATTCAAACATTCTTCTTTTTCAGTTACTACTAATTCTTTGTCATTATTCACTTTATAGTTGGTAATATTTCTTTTTTTTCCTTCAATGTTTCCCTTAACCACATATTTTTTGTCTTGTATATTTTGAACAATGTTGGAAAAGGTAGAAGGGCGTCCAATATTTCTCTTTTCTAATTGTTGTATCAACGATGCTTCGCCCAAATGTTTCGGACTGGAAATCAACTTCTCATTTGCTTCCAAATAGTTCATACCAAACTCCGTACCACTCGCATACAAGTTATCCAAATAATTTCGGTAGCAAATTCGCTGGCTATCGTTTTCCATTATTTTCCATCCGTCGAATATCATCATATATTCTTTATATTTGTAAATAAGTTCTTTGTTTGGTGAACTTAAAGACCTGCTATTGACAAAATATTCATAATCTCGGCTGATTGCATTTGCCATTCCACACTGAATACAGTGTTTGTAGATGAATTTATAGAGACGATTTGCGCTGGAATTTTTGAGCTGGGTTTCGGATATATTGAGATCACATACGCGAATACCTTCATGAGCTTCTTGGACTTTTCCTCTGCTTTTATTAATCGAAAGTTGTTCAATATTTGGCATTACATAATTGGCGCCACAAGATTTTTTGATGTGGTTTTTGAGAGAACCAATAAAATCTTTTGAATAACAAATACTATCCGTTCGCATGTAAGTAATCAAGCCATTTTCGTAGAGTTCTTGCGCGCATTTCATGGTCATTTTTGGACTCATTTTTAAAATATTAGATGCTTTTTGTTGCAATGAACTGGTAATCAAGATTTGCGGTGGTTTCTCATTTACTTCCTTTACATTTGTGTTGTTGATTGACCACAAAGATTTCTCTTTTTGTTCTTCTATGAATTGTAAAATATTCTCTTTTTCAATGTTTGTTGAGAGTGAGAATAGGATGCTCTTGGATGTAAAACTCGCGTTTACTTTGTATTCCGTGTCATCGCTAACAGAATCAAAGTCTTGTTGATTATCATAGATCAGTTTTAGTGCGGGCGTCTGACAGCGGCCGGCGGACAACTTGTGCTGTACGTATTTCCACAACATTGGACTGATTTTGTAACCAAGATAAATATCCAATATTTGCCGTGCTTGTTGACTTTTTACGCGGTCCATATTTACATATTGAATATTGTCTAGCGCACTCATCAACGCGCTTTTGGTGATTTCTTGGAATGTAATTTTTTTGGTTTTGTTTACATCCAAATGACAAAACTGACAAATAGTCCACCCGATGGCCTCTCCTTCACGATCATCGTCGGTCGCAATGATAACATCTTGCGCTTGTTTGATACTATCACGCATTTGCTTTACAACTTTTTGGTTATCTATTTTATATTTGATTGTAAAATCGTCAAAGTTAATTTGCTGTAAATCGTCCAGTTTTGTAAAGTGTCCATAACTCGCAATCACCTTGTATTGATTGCCCAAATATTGCTCTATTTTTTTACATTTTGACGGAGATTCTACAATAACTAATATTTTGTTACTCATTATTTGTTAGATGGTGTTGTATTCATATATTTGTTTATTTCAATTTTAATATGATTTGAAATAAACACTTAATAATTTGATATTATTTTCAATTATAGAAAATGGAAGGTATTGTCTCATTTCGGGATATTCAAACACACGACTATGAGAATTCAAAGTCTCTTTTGTCTTTTTTAACTAAAACAAAAGAGGAATTTTCTCTTGAATCTTTTACAGACCTATGTTCTTCTCTCAATTCAAATCATAGAATTATCTGTTGTGTTTTCAACGACATCGAGTCGGGACTCAATACAATGGTTGCTATGGGAACAATTTTGATAGAGAAAAAACTAATACACAACTGTGGTTGTGTGGGACACATTGAAGATGTTGTGGTCCACGAGAACTACAGAAATATAAACGTTGGTAAAGCTCTCATTGAGCACATGATAAATATTGCGAAAGAAAGACAAGTATATAAAGTGATTTTAAATTGTAATGAAGGCAATGCTGACTTTTATCGGAAATGTGGGTTTCATAAAAATAATTTACAAATGAGAATAGATATATGATGAAAATAAATGTATGATGAAAATAGATTTAATAAAATGTGGATAAAGATAAAATAATATGTTTTTCAAACCGCTCGCAAATTTGATTAAAAATCATTACAATGATACAATTTATTATTTGAATAATGATATTGAAAAAACAGACCTGGATGTAGATTCATTCACAAGAACGGTTGGCGAAATTGTTTTCTCAGACGTTATAACTCTCGGCGTTTTATACTATATTTTATCTAATTTATGATTGTCGAATAAATAATTTTATCAAATTCAAGAACCAATGAATATTCAAGCCCAGAAACGCAAATGTGATAAATTGAAATTTAAAGTTGAATTGAAATGATTGTGTTACTAGATAACAGTTGTTTGCAATCCGGAAAAAGAAGAAGCTCAATATAGATGCCACGCTATTGATTTTGAACGCGAGTGTGTCCCTCTTATTCGTGTGATACAAGTACCAGTTAAAATCTAGAACAGGAACAGTTATTTCAAACAAAAATGCTTGTGCTATTATATGTGAATTTTCGGGGGTGATCAAAAGTGGACCAAATACCAACAAACTGTGATGAACCAATATTGGAACATAACCCTTTTTGAATATAGAATAGTTCATCGTAACAAGCGATAAATCAAACAATCCAAACGAAGAACAAATTGGAAGAAATGTAGTCCAATAATCATAACCTATGATTTGATTCAAATACAAAATTGAATAAAAAGACAAAATGACCGCGTGTGTTGAACTGACAATGCGACTGTTACATTCTATAATCTTTTTGTTATCGCGAAGACGACGAATATATTTAAATAAAATGCTCTCTGTATCACAAATAGCAAAATAATAAAGACACCAACCACATAAATAATAGAAACACTCTGTAAAATATAATATATTCTTGTATGGCATTAAATTCATCTGGTTTAAGATGATATGTTTGCGGTTCTCCGTTTAAATGACTTTGTCAAATCGTTTATCAATAACCCCTTGTTTATATTCGGAGTAGCTTAACTTGTGCGCCGGTTTTGTCTTTTTTTTAGAATCGTCAATTGATTTTTCTTGTGATTCAATCCCAATCTTCTTATCTACATACATGGATTTCAATAACATACCAATATTGTAAGAGGCTTCGTGCTGATTCTGGACTCCATTCTCAATTTTGGCAAGTTCATCCAGGAAAGTATACAAAACTTTGATATCAATTTCATCTTTCAATAATTTGTTATAAATATTCGGATAGTTGGTATATAAAAATGAACACTTGTGGATCGCTTCTTTATCCAACGCTTTGAAATCACGAGTTCTTAATTTTCTTTTTATGTTTTGTATCACGGCAACATCACTTCTTATTTTCGAACTATGTTTCATTGTTTTGATCTTTTCCGTATTATCTTGTACATCATTTTCTTTGATTAGACGATTCAATACCTTTTCTTGCTCAAAATCCATACTATAATATGTAATAATTATTTATAACATATATAAATTTTTTACGCATTTTATATATTAAATTTTTCAATCAATTAGGATAAAAGACTTTAAATAATAGTTATCATATTAGTCTTATTTTGTAGTTGATGAGAGATATTCTGATTATTGGTGGATTTAACTGGCTCGGGTTTGAACTGACAAAAATGTTTATAGAGAAGAACTTGTTCTCGAATATTATCATTGTAGATGGGATGAACAACTTTTTATTAAAAGATAATAAAGTTAAAGACAAGTTTGATAACTATGCTCATCTCTATAATGAAAATATTTTCTTGTACAATATAAATATAAAAGACAAAGACGAGCTTGTAAAAATATACGAGAAACATAACATTAAAAGTGTGGTGAATAACGTAAAATTTAATTATCACTTGACAAACGACGAAAGGTCAAAATTATTACACGGATATGCAAATATTGTAAACTTGAATGAATGTTATTCAATTACAAAATATATATACTTGACAAGAAGTTATACCCATGAAAAGTTTTTATTTAACAAACAAAAACAACAAGAAAATTTCTTGGAAGAGAGTTTTATATTCAATCATAGCGCATTCTTAATAAACGAAAACAAAGGACATCTTGTAAATTTACCGGACTATGTTTTTGGAAACAAATGTTATGATTCAAGTAATTTTTTCTATAAGTTGTTAAATATTATCAAAATAAAATCACCGCTTTATATTCCAGACCGTAGTGCTTATTTTCTCTGTGACGATTTACTTTTAACGCTCATTTATGAGTTGCTATTTACAGACATTGATGAGAAAGACGTAAACGAACTAATCAATGAAAATGTTTTTGGACCACATTCCTACAAGGATGTTTTTGGTTGGTTTCAATCAAAAAATAATAGGATTATTCTTGAAGAAAAAGACAAACATCTTGAACAAAATGTGCCCGATCGTAATATAGATGAATCCAGTTTGTTAGGAAAGTATTTATGTTCGCTGAATTATTAATTATATTGCTCTATATTAATATGACATCTTTTGCAACAGACAAAGCCACTGTTGGCAAGAGTTCGGTTAATAATAATAGTGTGCTTAGTGGACAAAATGTAATGCCTATGAAAGGACAATCGTCGTCAAGTGGTGGGCAATATTCAATAATGCGTCAAATTTACCAAAGAACGCCAAAAGAAAGCCCTTCGAATCACGACAGCACCCACAAAGGAAAGCAACAATCTGTATATCAAGACAATTCTTTGTACATGTTGAAAAAGAAGGCTCAAGCAGTTGGAAAAAAATCTTACTCATCGCCGCTGAGTTTCAATAGCAATCCTACCAATGATGTGAAAAATGCGATGAAACGCGTTCGTTCGAGTGGTGCTGTTCCCCCTCGCAAGGTCGTGTAGGATTTTGGAAAAAATGCAAATAAAGATAACGCCACAGTAATATAATAATGATTTGGACGATTTATGCTAATTCAAATAAGCATCTAAAAAAAGTCTGTATGAATTATTTTGAACACTTTTGTTTATCCATGTACTTTTCAGGAAATCTTTTGATCGCGAGCATTCAAGCATTCATTCATGCATGGGTCCCTTGTTGGTATAATTCAACGACAACAGATTTAGTGTCAAATTTTCAAAACGTTATAAAAATGGTTGGTTGTAAAAAAAGTTACAAAAGTTAAAAAACGAAATAAACACAAAACATAACAATGAAATATAAATGTTTTTTACTAAATTGTTGTATTTTTTATTAGCATTCAATATAAAAGGGAATTATACAACATACTTTAAGTTCATAAAACATAAAAATAAAAATGGATGTGTAGAAGCTAATACTTCACAAAGAGTGGCTAATACTTTTAACGCTATCCAGGGGTTTTGTCATGAACAAAATTGTACAAAATTCAAGGGGACATATACATTACCTTTTTGTTGCAAAGTATATGGTTACGAGTGCGACTAGAATGTCGTAAATTAGTCCTAGAATAATTCCAATAATGATCATACCAAGATTGTATGAAATGAAATATTTAACCATATAGTTATTACGAAGGAAGTAACCGTGTTTTTCGTAATAACTTCGTACACCAATTCCTGATATGACAACCACACCACACTTGAGATGATAAAACATACTAATTTGTTCTGCTTTTTGAAGTAATTTTTTCCCAATCCCGCTGTGTTGGATACCCTGCACGTTCGTTTGGTTTAGTTGATTTACCCCAACCAATGAACCATAAACATGAAGTTCGCGAATCAATCCCATATTATAAAGTGTTGCCTCATACACCGAGTGCGCGTTTCGTTTCGGATGATTGATGCGAAGACGACAAAATCCAAACAGCGCAATATTGTCTTTGCTTTCAAAACTAATAAAGTATTCGGTTCCATTAGATGCTTTATATTTTCGCACAAATAGCTTGGCATCTTTGAGCATATATTGAGGATGGCGACCAATTTCACGCGACCGAATGTCCCTTCCTATAAACCCCTTTTCTCCTTCAATATTCTGCCGCATGTTTCCACATTTCAATCCTGCTGAAATATACTGGTCAGGAATATCTCGCATAACCCGCGGCAGTCGAATCCAAGGGGGGCAATTTGTCATAGAGTATGAAAGCACGCCTTGAATGAGTTCTTTGTCTTCTCCATAAGGCGTGTATTTACCAGATTTATACCACTTTTCAATAACCGTCCAAGGGACGACTTCGCAAGGATAGATCTTCATTTGGTCGGGTTGAAAATTCGGAGACTTGTATAACTCGTCAAACATTGCCTTGTCGGTTTCAGGACTACTTCCAGGCAAATCAGGCATAATATGTATGTCAATTTTGAAACAATTGTTTTTACAGATTTCAATTGCTTCAATTACTTTTTCAATATTGTGTCCGCGATTTATTTTTTTCAATATCTGGTTGTCAATATGTTGAACGCCCAGTTGTAGCCGGGTTACACCCCAGTTAAGCAGTGTTTTGATCCACGGAATTCCATCTTCGTCGTTCAACAAAATCGCATCCGGTCTCGTCTCAATACAAATCCCAATAATTTTACACCGTGTATATTTATTGATTGTGATTTCTTCTTCCAACGTTTTGCGTGCTACCAATTGTGGTGACTCAAACCCATATTTGATAATTTCATAAAAGTTATTACAAGTGTAAATGAAATCGCGAAAGTATTTATACAAATATGGTTTTGGATATTCGGTAAATGTACCGCCCTCTAAAATAAACTCTAGTTTATCACACTTGTGTCCACAAATCAAAAGCGATTTTAAACGGTCAAATGTTTGTAGGTCTGCTTCAAATTTATTGCGATTTGCCCGCAAGACCGCGGGCTCGCTATACAAATAACTGCGTGGTTGGGGGGTCCAGTTGTTCCCTTCATGTGCTGGTTCATTAGGGCAATAATAACAATCATGTTTGCAGCTAAAATCCTGCTCATCTGGGTGCGGAGATGTCAAAATGGTGATTTGATTGATTCCAGAAATGTCGCGACTAGGCGATTTCATCAACATTAATTCTAGAAATTTGTCTTCCTTTATCTTCTCCAACAAGACAAATTTTTTGTAGTAAAATAGCAATGTTGTCTTCTTATATTGACATTGATGTTTATTTGTACATTTCTGAAGATAGTTGGGGAATTTCCTTTTCAATTTACTGACGACCATCCGTGTGTTTTCAGTTTCGGTTTCATTTTCAATATGTTCTTTCACAAGAGTACATAGAGATGTCATGTAATTCTTGATATTTTGCTCGTCAATATTTGTGATGGTATTCATTTCATCGTGTTTGAACAAATCTTCAAGTTCTTCAATTGGTTTACCAGAAGAGCACATTGTTGACTCAATAATCCAATAAAGTTAGTATTCAATTTTTTCATTTTACTTCGTGAGAAAGATATAATGCGTTTAATGAATTATAATTATTAAACAAAAATATAAAAAATAGCCTATATATATTATAATGAAATTAGATAGCGAAAAGGAATTGATTATGTACTACCACACTACAATACGTAATGTCGCACTTATGACAGCCGTTTCATTCGCCGCCCTCGGTTACTCAAGATTTTACAGAGGGGCCAGTAAATTATATTCGATCGGATTGTCTTTTGTTTCGTTTATGCTTTTGTTGTGCTCATCACTGATTAATGTGCTCCTCTACAATAGTTTTGATGAATCAGAACACTCGTCCGATATGAAGAATTGGTTGGTAATTAACAAGATTTTCTTCGTCATTCATGGAGTTGTTTTGACTTTAGGTTTATTTACAACGATTCGTTTAATCACAGGCAAAAAGTTCAAATGATAATAAAGTGTGGTCTTTTATTTTTTTATTTAAATACTATATAATGAATAAAATAAACGAACTTTTTTTCTCGCCGCTAAACAAGGAATATTGTGCATTCTTTTACTTAATGACTGTCATCATGTTTGTTCTTTTAATAATGTCGATGATTGGGGTTATCGTCATAATTGCAAAATCCAAGAAAAAAGCCGATTACCCGCTATTGTTTAGCAACGTATTCACTTTAGCATTGGTTTATTTCCAAAACAGGTTGCTTTACTCGATGTGTGTTAACTAAATAAAACCCGGCTTATATTTCCGCAGGTTTCACCCTTCAATCGCAATCATTTTTCGCTTATTGTATAACATCACAAGGATTTCTTCTTTGATATTATTCAGCATCTCATCTCCGTCGCGATTTTGTAAATACCTTTGGAATGAGGCAATAATATCCGGGTGTTTCTCTTTATATTCATCATACCATGCTTCCAACACAAACTCATTATTATCATACAGCTCGTCCACTTGTGATTTTTTATCCTGGATCTGCCACAGATTGTCCTTGTAAATCATAAGATACTTGCCTTTGATATTCGACAGGTAAATATTCATATTCTCGGGTTTGTTGGCATTAAAATGCACCTTTTCAATAAGTGTCTTTACACACTTGTTACAGTCGTGAATACAACTGATATAATCTTTCGGTGTAAGATGACTGTAATCTGTATCTTGATGGTTCAAAAGTTGAATGTTGATAACATTATTTCCGTTTTGGACAATACCTTGGTTAACGTTCTGGATTTGGAGTTTATTTGTCAACTTGTCTATTTGTTTCTGCATCATTTCCATTTTTTTGTCTCTCAATGCGAGTTGATTGTCCATTTGTTTGTCTTTCAATACGAGCTGCTTGTCCTTTTCATTCAACAGGTGAGCAAGTTCTTGGAAATCTTCGTCTTTATTTTTCTTGCACGTATATTTGATGTGCCTGTACATTCCTTGTTTAAATTTAAAACACTTGTTACAATACTTACATTGAAATTTTCCTGAAGTTGTGGATGATGGTGGTGGAGAAAATGGTGACTTTGGGGTGACTAAATGGTGACTAATTGGTGACTTTGGGGTGACTAAATGGTGACTAATTGGTGACTTTGGGGTGACTAAATGGTGACTTTCGGATAACATTTGATGCTTTTTTGTCTTCAAGTGTTTTTCGTAATGCGTCTTTATATGAGACGTAAAATTACAGCATTCACAGTGATATTTTTTCATTATATATAAAATTGTTCATATATTTAAGTTATATTTTCTTTATAAAAATATAAGAAATGTTATATTTTTTATAAGAAATGTTATATCGCAATATATTACTTACTTTTATAGTGTAAAATAAATATAACTTATATATAACATTTCGCTACATAAAATATAACTTTTCTTATATTTCATGGATAACAAAAAAAGTTATATTGAGGGGGGGGGGAGAAGGGATAATACAATTCTCAAAAAATCCAAAAAAATAAAAATAAAAAGTTCGAAATATTGATCTATGGAATTTTTGGAATTCCTTCAATCGGAATCATTTTCCGCTTATTGTATAACATCACAAGAATTTCTTCTTTGATATTATTCAGCATCTCATCTCCGTCGCGATTTTGTAAATACCTTTGAAACGACGCAATAATATCCGGGTATTTCTCTTTGTATTCATCATACCACGCTTCCAATACAAACTCATTATTATCATACAGATCATCTACTTGTGCCTTTTTGTCTTGAATTTGCCACGCATTGTCTTTGTAGATCATCAAGTATTTGCCTTTGATATTCGACAGGTAAATATTCATATTCTCTGGCTTGTTGGTATTAAAATGTACCTTTTCAATAAGTGACTTTACGCACTTGTTGCAGTCGTGTATGCAACTGATATAATCTTTAGGAGTAAGATGACTGTAATCCGTATCTTGATGATTCAATACCTGAATATTGATAACATTGTTGCCATTTTGAATAATACCCTGATTAACATTCTGAATTTGAAGTTTATTTGTTAATTTGTCTATTTGTTTCTGCATCATTTCCATTTTCCTGTCTCTCATCGCAAGTTGCTTGTCCATTTGTTTGTCTTTTATTGCGAGTTGGCTGTTCATTTGTTCATCTTTTAATGTGAGTTGTTTATCTTTTTCATTCAATAGGCGAGCAAGTTCTTGGAAATCTTCATCGGCATTTTTCTTACAGGTATATTTGATGTGTTTGCACAAAGATGATTGATGCTTGAAAATTTTGCCGCAATATTTACATTCATATGTTTTGATAGTTTTGATATCTTTTTCTGAAGTTGGGCTAATTTCGGCTAAATTTAGGCTAATTTAGGCTAATTTTGGGCTAATTTCGGCTAATTTTTGATGCTTTTTTGTCTTCAAATGATTATCATAATGTGTCCTTATATGTGATGAAAAACTACAGCATTTACAGTGATAATTTTTCATTGTATATGAAATGATTTATATATTTATATTATATTTCTATATAAGAAAAATATAACTTTTTCTTATATTTCTTATAAAAAGTTATATTGCGTTTTTCTCTTACTTTTATAGTGTAAAATAAATATAACTTTTATATAACAATTCGCTACATAAAATATAACTTTCTTATAATTCTATGGCTAACAAAAAAGTTATATTGAGGGGGGGGGAGAAGGGATGAACCAATTCTGTAAAAATCCAAAAAAATAAAAATAAACAGTTCAGAATATTCTTCTGTAGTCTTGAAAAATAATAAAGATAAAATTGATTTATTCTGATAAATCATTGATGTGTAGCATAGCATACATACGTCATGGAGCAACATTTGAAATCTACTTACGGATTCAATGAGTTTCGTGGATACCAAAAAGACATTATTACTGATTTACTAAATGGTGAAAATACATTTGCAATTTTGCCTACTGGTGGTGGTAAGTCTCTTTTGTATCAATTTCCAGCAACATACACTGATAAACTCACTGTTGTGGTATCGCCTTTGATTTCTCTTATGAATGACCAATGTAATTATCTGAACTCTAAAAATATCAAGAGCGTGTGCTTAAATTCTGAATCGTTTGTTGACATTGGAGAATACAAGAACTACAAAATCATATACACGACACCCGAGTTTATAGAGAGGTGTATAGCAAGATTCGAAAAGATTAAAGATATAATTGGTCTTTTTGCAATTGATGAGGCTCATTGCGTCTCTCAGTGGAGTCATGATTTTCGCGAAAGCTATCTAAAATTAGGCATTATCAAGAATACTTTCCCAGATATTCCCATGCTAGCCGTAACTGCAACCGCAACTCCACGTGTCGTGAACGACATTTACGATATGCTCAATTTAGACGAGGTCGGGGAGTATGTGCTAGGAACACGCAGAACAAATCTGGAAATAAATATACACCCCAAGCGGGATTTTGAACTATGTGAATTCAAAGAACCAACTATTGTATATGTCCAAACGCGGAAGGTGTGCGAGAGTCTATGTGAAAAGCTTATATCAAAAGGGGTATTGTGCGCATGCTATCATGGTGGAATGTTGAAGACCGACAAGGAAAATAGCCACGAGCGTTTTACATCGGGTGATATTATGGTTATTGTCGCAACAATATCATTTGGTATGGGAATTGACAAGTCCGATATCCGCCACGTCATTAATTATGGAGTTCCCAGCGATATTGAAACATACTATCAGGAAATCGGGCGTGCCGGGCGTGATGGTCTTCCCAGTAAGGCAACGTTATATTACGATACAAAGGATTTCTCAACAACAATGTTCCTTATTAACCAATCAGAAGACCCGAAACAAATCTCATTAAAAACCAATGGTATGAATATATTTCGTAAATTTCTTGAAGAAAACAACATTTGTCGGCAACGAATCATAGATTACTACTTTAAAACCGGTAATTATCCAACAGAAGAAGACATTATCGATATTCCAAAATGTAATATGTGTGACAATTGCTCAAATGGGAATAATCTAGCACATGTGGATATTACAGAAGAAACAAAGACAATTGTAAAAATTATTAAAGATCATCATTTTAGTAAAGGATTTACATATGGAATGGAAAAAACAGTGGCGCTGATAAAAACTGGTGGGGGGGAGAGATTTAAGTCAATGACTAAGGTGCGTATTAAGGAATTATTGGAAATTTTAATCGCAAAAAACATACTAGTGCGCAATTCTAAAGGTAATTATTTTGTCATATGTGTTGGAAATAAAGACATAACGAAAATGTTTCCCATAACAGCCAGGATTAAACCAGATATTGTTGTACCAATTAAACCAAAGCAGTCTTCCTACGCAAAACGCGTTCATGAGATAAGAACAACTATTTCTGAAAGACTTGGCATTATTCCAACTATATTTATCAACGATCGTGTATTGATGAATATATGCAATAGCAAACCAAAAGACGTCAGTCAATTGTGGAAAGTTGATGGAATATCAGATGAGTTCATTGTGAAATACGGGACAGAATTTATTAACGAAATCAATATAGTTTCTAAAAATAAATCCTCCGATAAGGGTTCTTCTGGATCAAAAGATATCACGTACAAGCATTACAAAGATGGAAAAACAATGAACGAAATCTCAGAATTAACGGGGAGAAAGTTGCGCACAATCGAAGATCATATGATTTATATATTTGAAAATTACGACGATGTAGTCATTGATACAGATTACTTTGGTCTCACAGAAGAATTTAAATCTGAAATTAATGATGCGGTTAAGAAGGTAGGATTTAATTATTTGAAACCGATAAAGGACCTTGTAAATAATAATATTACATATGCTCAAATTAAATTGTGTTTGTTGGTTAGTGGACTAAAATAATGACTTCATTTTAGTTTTATAATTTATTGGAAATTCGGTTGTTTTGGTACCGACTAAGCACTATTAGTATACGTTTGTATACTATAATTGTTTTTTATTCCATTATGTTTGTTAACGTCGCTATTTTTGATTTCGCGATCGTGTTGGTGGCAGCGCCGCCGGTGCAACACGATCGCGAGATAAGAAGAGCATTATCATATATTTTATTATGCGACACTAATCATGCGCTTCTGTCATTTCGACATTCTCTAAAAATATATCTCGCCTACCCCGGACATTGCAAATATGAGAACAAGAGCCGCACACGACAACGCCGGCGCTAACAAGTAACTGTGTAAAGCCAGTACTGAAGGAGCAAGATTCGCTTCTGGTTATCTGGGCACTGTTTGTCGTTTTCCAAATATGACCACGCGTCGCCCTCGATGTCCTCCATTTCATTCACCGCTTCGAGGATCTTGTTTGCGTATTGGACGAGAATAGTCTGGTCCAAGGAAATGACCTCACCGAGCATTGCGGCGACGCCGATCGGATCTTCTCCCGTAGATAGACGAGGAACCATGATTTTGCCAACGTATTCCGCAAACGTTTCGGGGAAATTCTTAATAAAGAACTCACATAGGTCAGTCCAAAAATTGAGAGTGTTTACACCCCCGATGAAGTATTCGTATCCTAGATCGAATACCCTGGTGTCAATGTATCGAAGTATGTCGGTCTTGTAGTGGTCGATGATGGAAATCGGGAACTCCTCGAGTACGAGAATTCCGCCAAACATTACTTTGTCGTCCTCAAAACCACCCAGATTATCATCATGATCCTCGGCAATAAAGAGAAGTTTGCGAGAGTTCTCGCGCGTCAATATGCTCGAGATGATGTTCTTGGATAGTGCCGGAGCACCGAAAACAAAATACAACCCGAACGCCTGTTTCGATGTGAGAGACTCTTGAGAAGCCACAAATCGAAGCCATGCTTCAGGGTCGTCCTGTGCTTGCTTCTCGCTCCCTGGAAGCCCATTCGGGCATCCCATTGGAAGGAATGGGTTGGTCTTCCAATCAGCAAATGCCGTCTCCGCGCTCATATAGATCGTGGGACGAGGGTGATGTGATTGCGAGACGCGAAACCGCTCCTCAAAGTCATCATGTGAAACCTCGTCTGCATCCCAATAATCTGCCTCGACCTCGGTAAGGACCTCCCCAAACATCCCGGGAAACATAACGTGACGCATCGAACTGAGTTGTTCCACTCCCTCTCCATTGAAGTAAGTAACCCACAACAAGATGAACTCTTGTGCGAGATGCTTGCTTGCAAAATATACTTCTTCCTCGTGACCGAAACCTCTTTCCACAAGCCACGGCATACTGAAGATGGATGACAACAAGTTTGCAGAAGACCAGATACCGGGTGTGGTTCTTCACAAGATTAATCTGAATGTGTCTTGTCTGAAAGTGTCCGTAATTGACACTACCTAGGTTTCTTAAATTAATTTCCGCAATCAGAAATTATGTTATTTGTTTCATTACCGACCGGCTTTATAATGTGAAATTCTACTAGAGGTTTTTACAAGAAGAAATCGCAGTCTGTTTCCATAATATGCGAAGCGAGTTAACTGGAATGTGGTCCTCAAATAACCGGATTCTGGACTGGACAGATTGATGACATAGGAACAACGTGTTCCGGGGGTCCGGCTTGTCCAATCAAATCCATGGAAAACGCATCGGCATTTTTAGGCTACTCTAATTGGCTGTTCGGGCATTTTAGATTATAACTACACACCGAATATGATTCCATAGAATTCCATACAAAGAACGCGACGCGACACCAGTTATCATGGCATCTGCTGCGGAGAAACGGACGGCACTCAACGCGCTGAATCAGGCGATTTCCAGCGACAACGATGTACAGAAGAATATCCTCTCTTCAGTGTCAGTTCAGCTCGGCGGCGAGAACCATCCTTACGGATTTGACCGCCGCGATCCTGAGTATGTCTTGCTATTGTCTTCGAGTGCCGCATCCATTGCTGCAGATGCCGGTAAATACGGAATTCGCTGCTATGATGACAATGGTCGCCAGATCGTCAAGGAAGAACTCGCTGCTCGGGTATTTGCGGTGCACAAGAACACATTGCACGTGTCGGAGTGGTTCGAGCCAACGATCTTCGGATCCAATGTTGGCGAATACTGGAAGCCGAAAATCATCAGTTTCGTGAAGGGTATCCTGATCCTCTTCACCATGTACGCCGTCAACTATGGGCGAGCCTACTATGCTCGTATCTGGAACTGCCACTGGCCAACAATCGCTAACTTTGGGGGCATTCTGGACACACCGTTTTGTGCCGGTCTCAAGTGGCTCGATACTGTGTGGAATGGAATGCAGCAGAGTTTCGTGTATGGAGGCGCCGCCGCAGTCGCCTACGCAATCCCCTCCTTTTTCGGCTGGCGCCACGAGGTCCGTCAGTTTCAAGGATAGACGATGATCCAATATTTGGAAGAAGGCTGAGTTACCAAGTGGTACCGGTTGTGCCGAGGGTGGTCCCATGGTCTCTTGGTCCAGTCCCCCCCCCCGACAATATACGGGGACGGGATGCGGTGGGCATATAGAATGAGTGGGGGCGGGGGTGCCAAAGACAAGGGTGGGAAAGAGTGAAAAGTACGCATCTATAAACCAATGCGCTTTACGTAGCATCGGTGCCTCGTAATTACTGTGTATTGTGCGTCGGTAGTTTTATGCCAACGAGGGGTGGGTGCGCTACCGGGCTTGCATCTCCGACAAAAACGACGAACATCATTTAAAAAGTAAATTAATTATGCATTTTACATATGTCGTTGTGAGCACTAATCACGAAGGCTCCGCGCAACCAAAAGTAGGTAGACTACTCGATATAACCCTCTGGGGGGTTATTTATACGGATTAATATCCGCCCACCAGTGGAAAATATGATTAGTTTCCTCACTCACAGTCGTTCTCTCTCTCTGTTTCACTTTCAAGAAAACATGGTACACCATGACCACTCCATTCCACGTCACTACCGACCCGTTGACGTTTTGGTAGTTAGTTAGTATCCGGGTAGAAAATTATTAACCTCATACATCAATTACCCAGTCACCCGTCTTCTTGCACCACCGCTTGCCTTTGGGTGCCCTTCCGCGCGGACGCTTATTGACACCCGCAGACGAGGACGATGACGAGGACGATGACGAGGTTTTCGTCACGGTTGGCTTCAGCGTCTCGGAGACCCATTTCTTTTTGATACCATTCCATTGCATGCCCTTAGGAGCACGTCCACGAGGTCGCGTCGCCTCAAGGGGCTTCTGTGGTCGAGGCTGCGATTGAGACGGTGACTGCATCTTACTCTTTCCATCATTTTTGCCGCGAGTCGCCTCATCACAAGACGGTTCGCTTGTCTCGTCTGCCTCAGAATCGTCGATCACATACTAAGATATTGTTGAAGTAATGAGAATTATGGTCAAATGCGAAACAATAACACGTCGCTTCAAAGCAAAGATTTGTTTAAAATTACCTGAAACCCGTATGGTACGTGTGTCGAGTAGTCGCCGCTCTTTTTGTTATAGTAGACTGTCTGTTGCGTCTGCTCGTCGAATTGTTCCTCCCAGGAAGACGTAATAGGTGGTCCATTCTCCCATGTGCTCGCCTGTATGTAAAATATCGCACGTAAGAGCGGGAAATAAGAAAATTATCAATTTTGACTAGTGTAAAACATCACCGGATCTTTGTCGTTATTATCCTTGCAGAACTGGAGATAACTGTTCTTTTCGTAAAGAGTGCTTTGCGTCTCTTTCATCGCATCAAATGCCTTTTTACTCGCCGCCCTCGCCACCTCCAGAGCCACGTTGGCCGCAGTAAGTTCGTTTTCGCGCAGCATCATCTCTTCTTTGACATTGTTTACCTAAAGTGTGAAGAATTGTTTGTATTTTATGTATTTACCCGACAAAACATGTCCACGATTTCAATTTTTGCTTATATTAGAAAGTCACCTCTTCTTCTGCGTCACTTATTGCGGATATCGCATTTTCAATGTACCGGCGTCGTGCTGCTTCATCGTACAGTTTGCCAGAGACACCAATCGAGAGAAGTATTTGAGGGAACTTGTTAACATCTAGCATGTCGTTTTTTGCGTCGTTCAGTTTGATAATGGCATCCTGATATGTGGGTATCGGTGAGGATATTTGTTTAATTTGTTCTACAAACACGACAATAAATGACTACTATACCGTTTCTCACATTGGCAAGCTCGTGCGGGTTCTTGTCGGGATGAACGAGCAACGATATCTGTTTCCAGCGCCGAATAACCTGGCTCTTTTCGTGAAACGCGATGTCAAGTCCGAGTATGTCGAAAACGCACATATTATTGTGGGTGGTCAGGTAGTTCGTCGCGGCGCGCGCATTGCCCTCTGCGAGGAATACTTCCATTCCGTCGCCTCTGTGGTTGGTAGAAATTCGATTGGTGGTTATCTGATGGCGGCATGGTGGGTGTTGCCGCGGCGGGTCCGACGGTGTCTTCTGTGGTTGGTAGAATTTCGGTTGGTGGTTATATGCGGGTGGCATGGTGGCGCGTAGCCGTCGCGGAAGGTTGTGGTGGTGGCTAGCAGCGACGACCCGTCTCGTAACATGGTTGCGGTGGTCTAGGTATAGATATTCAATGACGTGGTAACACCTTATCTAAGAAATGCAACAGCGGTGGAGACGATTTGCCGCGTTCTCGGGTTCAGCAGACCAACAACACCTCCTCGGTTGTGTGGACCCTCGGTGGTCGCCGAGTGTGATTGGTTGTTAAGAATTGTTATATTTACTATGTATTTCCTGCAGCTTCGCAGTCCAAATCCAATAATAGCCAGTTCTAAGAGAGATGTACGGAGGTCCATATAAAATTAGTCTTTTAATTAGTGTCTAATCTCTGCGCTGATATTTTCATTGACAAATTCATAAGGAATATGGTTCCTAGTTTTCGGGAATTAAACACGACCTGCTAGGGATTTGCTGTGAGGGATGGTCTCGAAACCGATAGTAGTAATATTCCATTCGGCGGAACCGAGCGACCCGTCTCGGGATAACCAGAACCGTGTTGCCGTGTTCCGCTCGGGTGAGGTGGATGAGTGAATCAACCAACAGTGGCTACAATGAACAGTGCTTGGAAGGGTTCGAAAACGAGTTTGATAACGACTATATGGACGACGACTATATTTCCTCATTCGATATTCCGGTCGCGGTGGAGACATTTGACGATTTAGACACTGTTGCCATTGCGACGCCATCTAGTCCGAACCAAAGCGAATACGGCGAAAGTGATTATGGTGGCGCGATGTGGAGCGGGTCAGAAGCGGCGGCACCCACCATGCCACCCACCGCGGCAGCACCCACCATGCCACCCACCGCGGCAGCACCCACCATGCCACCCACCGCGGCAGCACCCACCATGCCACCCACCACG